>ERZ795051.28-NODE-28-length-215481-cov-11.637012_pt1 | contig 215481 bp, 167 predicted proteins | sample MGYA00375135_ERZ795051 | MGnify/ENA primary metagenome ERZ795051 (study PRJEB30180, sample SAMN05720222) | activated sludge metagenome | isolation source: Anaerobic digester | place: Japan | collected 2015-05-26 ... | reverse complement strand
AACAGTTCTAACTCACCCCCGGCCCCTCTCTTTCGAAAAGAGAGGGGAGCTGATGACGTCTCGGGATTTTAAGATGGTTCTATTAAACAAAAAATCAACATCCGCTCGGGTACCGTAAGGAGGATATTTTGCTAACATTCAATCAGTTGTAAGCCGTGATGTTAAGGCGTTAAATAATGATCCATAAGAATAATTTTCCAATGTCGCAGAAAATAGTGATTTTTGAAAGCTGATTTTATTGCTGAAATGTTATCAAAAAAGGCTCAATATGCGATTTATGCACTAACGCATCTGGCAAGATGTTATAATCAGGGGCCTGTATTGATCAATGATATTTCAAAAGCAGAAAAAATTCCAAAAAAATTTCTTGAGCTGATTTTGCTCGAATTAAAGAAAAACGGATTTGTCAGCAGTAAAATGGGAAAGGGTGGGGGATATTACCTCATCAACTCACCTGAAAACATCAATCTGGCCGATATTGTCCGATTGTTTGACGGTGCGATCGCTTTGCTGCCTTGTGCTACTTTTAGATATTATGAACCGTGTAAGCATTGCAAAGATGAAGCTCAGTGTGCCATCAGGTTTTTTATCAAGCAGGTAAGGGATGAAACTGTTAACTTATTGAAAAACATCACATTAGATAAAATTGTAAATAAGGAAAAAGAACTTTTTAAAGAAAATTGAAAAATTTTTTCAATATTAGTCTATAAAATCGATAGAACTAATATACATTTGTTTTTCGAAAAAAACTCAAAAGATTGAAAAATGAAAAAGATTATTTGTAATGGTTCAGTATTGCTGGTGTTGGCTTCGATACTGATGATGTCTTCCTGCCACAAAAAGCAGGAAAAAGAGACAGATACTTTAAAAGGTACAATCACAATTTCGGGTGCATTTGCCTTGTATCCGATGTCAGTAGCATGGGCAGAAGAATTCATGAAGCTGCATCCACAGGTAAAAATCAATATCAGTGCTGGTGGTGCAGGCAAGGGAATGGCAGATGCGCTGACCGGTCTGGTAGATATCGGAATGTTTTCGCGGGAAGTTAAGCCTGAGGAAGAGGCAAAAGGAGCTTACTGGATAGCTGTAACCCGCGATGCAGTGTTGCCGACCATCAATGCCAAAAATCCTGTTTTGGGTGATTTGATGAAAAAAGGGCTCAAAAAGGTAGATTTTGAAAAGATTTTTCTGACCAATGAAGTCCTTACCTGGGGAGAAGTCACCGGGACTGAAAACAAGGATAAGATTGTGGTTTTTACCAGATCAGATGCTTGCGGAGCTGCTGAAATGTGGGGAAAATATCTTGGTAAAGATCAGGAAAGTCTAAAAGGAACAGGTGTTTACGGTGACCCCGGAATTGCAGATGCAGTTAAAAACAACATCAACTCAATTGGATACAACAATGTGGTGTATGTATTTGATATGCAATCGAGAAAAAAGAATGACGGTATAGAAGTCGTTCCTATTGATCTGAATGAAGACGGAAAGATTGACAGCACCGAATATTTTTACAATACTCTTGACGACATTATGAATGCCATCAAATCTGGGGTGTATCCCAGTCCGCCTGCACGTGATTTATTTTTTGTTTTCAACGGTAAGCCTCAGAATCCATTGGTTATTGAGTTTGTCAAATGGGTTCTGACAGAGGGTCAGAAAATGGTTGAAAAAGCAGGTTATGTTGCTTTATCTGAAGAAAAAATAAATGCCAGCCTGAAAAAGCTTGAATAAAGAATTAAACATGAAATTATCCCGAAAACTCAGGTCGGAGTCTTCTTCATTTCTGATGAATTTCAGCCTTGTTTTTGTTTTTGTAATTCCGGTTGTACTGATTGCAGGATTAAGTTGGAAATCAGCTGCAGTGCTGTCTCATTCTTCCTTAAGTGATTTACTGTTTTCATCAGAATGGAGCCCAATGAAAGGAAAATTTGGTTTTTTCCCTTTCATTATCAGTTCCTTATGGCTGACCATTATTTCGATAATCATAGCCGTTCCGGTCTGTCTTTCTTCTGCCATTCATCTGACACAATATGCTCCTGCAAAGGTTTTGAAAATAATGCATCCGGTAATTGATATTCTTGCCGGTATTCCCAGTGTGGTCTATGGAGCATGGGGGGTTCTGGTGATCGTTCCTTTTATCAGAGATCATGTGTCAGGGTTTTTTGGATATGAAAGCAGCGGATATAGCCTGATTTCAGCAGCTTTCGTACTTGCGGTGATGATCATTCCATTTATCCTTAATCTGATGATAGAAGTTATACGCATCATCCCATCCGAGCTGCTTGAATCAGCCCTTTCGCTGGGTGCAGCAAAATGGCAGGCCATCAGAAAGGTCATTTTGAAAAAGGCATTACCGGGGCTTGTTTCTGCTGTAGGACTGGGCATTTCCCGGGCATTTGGAGAAACCATGGCTGTTCTGATGGTTGCTGGTAATATGGTTAAAATACCTGAACACCTTTTCGATGCTTCTTATCCCTTACCCGCTCTCATTGCCAACAATTACGGTGAAATGCTTACCATTCCGATGTATGATTCGGCACTTATGTTTGCTGCCCTGATTTTATTGACAGTAGTGCTGATATTTAATCTTTTGTCGCGACAGCTGATTACAAAATTTGAAAATTACCGATGAAAAAACACAAACTTGAAGAATGGATATTCAGGCTGATCATGTTTTTCAGCACTGTTTTAATTGTGGCTGCTTTACTTCTCATTCTCGTATCAATTACCATGAAAGCATGGCCGGCCCTGAGCTGGGAAATGATTTCCCAGGTGCCGCATGGAGGATATTATTTTGGCAAGGAAGGCGGGATTCTGAACGCCATCGTTGGGAGCCTGATTCTCGCTTTTTCGTCAACATTTCTTGCCCTGCTGACAGGTCTGCCTGTTGCCCTTGTTTTAAATACAAGTCTGATAAAAAGAAAAAGATGGGTGTATTTCATCAGATACATCCTCGACCTGTTGTGGGGGGTGCCTTCTATCGTTTACGGAGCATTGGGTTTTTCCATCATGATTTATTTCGGACTGAAAACATCACTTCTTGCCGGAATTATCACGGTAAGCATTTTTATTTTACCCATCATGATCCGGGCAATGGATGAAGTCATCAAGGAAGTGCCGCTTTCGCTTCACGAAGCAAGCTACTCACTGGGAGCGACTACAGGAGAGACAGCCTTTTTAGTCATTATCAGGCAGTGTTTCCCGGGCATTGCCACTGCTGTATTACTTTCTTTTGGCCGGGCCATTGGCGATGCAGCCTCAGTATTGTTCACCTGCGGATTTACTGACTTTATTCCTGATTCTTTGAATGAGCCGGCTGCTACCCTTCCACTGGCTATTTTTTTCCAGTTAGGCTCCCCTCTGCCCGAAGTTCAGGCAAGGGCTTATGCTTCGGCTTTTATTTTAACTATTATTGTGTTGGTTATCAGTATTTTGTCGAGGATAATCAGTGGAAAACTAAACAAAAATAAAATTAACTTTTAATGGAAATGGAGAAAATCTGCGTTCAGGATTTTAGCTTAAGTATTGGGAAACAGAATATTCTGAAGAATATCAATGTTGAAATTCCGGAGAGGAAAATCACTGTTATTCTGGGGCCTTCAGGCTGCGGAAAGACCACCTTGCTGAAATGTTTCAACCGTTTGATCGACCTGGTTCCGGATGTTAAAATGAAAGGGAATATTTATTTAAACGGAAGGAATATCTTTGACCGGACATGGGAATTGACCGAACTTAGAAAGAACATGGGTTTACTTGCACAGAGGCCATATCCTTTGCCAATGAGTATCTATGGCAATATTGCATTTGGATTGAAAATCAATGGGAGAGGGAACCGTAAAATACTTTCTCAAAGGGTCAGGCATTATCTTGAACAGGCAAGTTTGTGGGAAGAAGTAAAAGACAGGTTGTACGAGCCAGCCAGCCGTTTGTCGATCGGACAGCAGCAGCGTTTGTGTCTGGCAAGGGGTTTGGCTGTTGATCCTGAGATAATTCTGGCGGATGAACCTACCTCAGCGCTCGATCCCATTTCCAGTCAGGCTATTGAAGAAAAATTTGTCGAACTGAAAGACAGATATACAGTTGTCATTGTTACCCATATTTTACGACAGGCTAAGCGTATTGCTGATCATGTGGTGTTTATGTACATGGGAGAAGTGATTGAACAGGGTAATACTGATGATTTTTTTAATCGTCCGAAAAATGATATTACCAGATCATATTTGAAAGGAGCTTTTAATTAGAAGACACATGAAAAAAAGATTATTTTTATTTGCATTTGCTGCACTGAGTTTTAACGCATTTTCTCAGTTAAGGATTATCAGTGAATTGCGTTTTAGAACTGAATACAGATTTGGCTATAAAACTTTGCCTCAGGAAAGCAGTTTACCTGCTTTTTTTGTTACACAAAGGAGCAGGGTTGGGATGATGTACGATCAGGAAAAATACAGCCTTGGGCTGATTGTGCAGGATTCCCGGGTCTGGGGTGACGAAAGTACTTATAATGCAACATCGGTAAGTGGAGACCCTGCCAGTGTTGACCTGAAAGAAGCATGGCTGAAAGTCAGGCCTTCTCCCTTCTTTACAGTTCAGATTGGGAGGCAGGAATGGGTTTATGATGATGAAAGACTATTGTCGAGGCGTGACTGGGGAAACATGGGTATGCAATACGATGGTTTGCTACTGAAATATAAAAAATCTGATATTCAGGCAGATGCAGGATTTTCATGGAACAACAGAGACGAAAATGTTTTTGGTGAAGATTACCGTTATTTTCAAACCCTCTATTATTTTGATACCCTGACTCAAAGCATTAAATCTATCCAGAAAGAAAGCCTTTCTAAAATAAAATCACTTAATTTTATTTATCTCAAGAAAACTTTGGGTGAAAAATTTCATCTGTCCTTTCTGGAACTTGCCAGTCTCCGACAGCAGCCCGGAACTCCGGATGTTTTTCATCTGATGCATACCTTCGGCCCAAATTTCAGATTAAATATTTCATCATTCAGTCTGACTGGTGAAGCTTATTACCAGACGGGAAAAAATATGTCAGGGGAAAATGTCAGTGCGTATTTTACCAGCCTGAAGGTATCGTATGCTTTAAAGAAATTTAATTTTGCTACCGGACTTGACCTCATTTCCGGCAATAAAATAAACAATACTTCTTCTGAAAACCTGTTTGACTTGCATTATGGCAACCGACACAGGTATTATGGCAGTCTCGATTATTTTTCCCAACCAGATAAGGCTACCCTCTCTGGCGGCTTAAGAGATATTTTTGTCAAAACCAGTTTCAAAGCTCGTGAGAATTTTGATTTTGGCATTGATTATCATTATTTTATGCTGGATCAAAAGGTCAAAAACCCACTTTATCCTTCTTCAGGATCTGTCTATCTTGATTCCTATCTTGCTCAGGAAGCCGATGTGTTTTTCAACCTGAAATTTTTAAAAGAAATCAGCCTGAAAGGTGGATTTTCAGTACTTTTTCCTTCTGAATCACTTGAAACCATACAAGGTATTTCGGTTGGCGGAGCAAAGACAGCCAAATGGTTCTGGCTGATGATGAGCGTAAAACCTGAGCTGTTTAAGGGGAAATAATGTAACAGTACTGTTAGTTTTTAAAATTAGGGTATTCTTTAATAAATTATTTTCATCTTCACTCTATTGGAATAGTTTTTGACAACAGCAGGCATGAAAACTGAACAATTTTAAAATTCAGTGTATTTATTTGTCAAAAAAAACTATCTTTACAGTCTTTTTTTAATAATCAAATTTTATTGAATGGAAACAATTAAAATTCAACTTATGAACACAAAAAAAATTAAATTACTACTGGGTCTGCTTTTAACAGCCGGTTTTATCCATGCACAGGGAGTCCTTAATGGCGATTTTGAAGCATGGAGCAACAAAATTGTGTATTACAGTCCGCGCGACATGAACACGGGGAATCTGGAATGTCTGGTCAGGGGTTTTGACCAGCTTGCCGTGACCATTATGGATGCTGCTTCGGGGAATTCTGCTATTTTACTCAAGTCGCAGATTGCAGGAAAGGATTCGGCATTTGGTTATATGCTTTATGGATTGCCCGAGGAAAACGGTGTGTCGGGTGGTATTCCCTATACCGATAAGCCTGCTTCTTTTACTGTGAGCCTGAAATACAATACTCCGGGCAGTGCCGATGTTATTGTATTGCTAATGTTTAAAAAGAACGGGTTGCCGATTTCCAATCAGGTTTTTGAAATTATGGGCAACCAGCCTGCATGGAAAGATACCACCTTTATGATTTCATCATTGCCGGATACCCCTGATACGGTTATTTTTGGGGTGGCAGCGGCCAATCCGTTTACACATCAGTTTCATCCCGGCAATTGGATCGCTGTTGACAACATCAGATTTAACGGTGTTGCCCAGCAGTTACCCAATAATGACCTCGAAATGTGGAATAATCTGGATTCGGAAGAGCCTGACGGATGGAATACCTTTAATGCCCTTTATTTTCTTGAACAAAAACCTGCCAATGTGACCAAATCGACTGATGCCCATTCGGGGAATTATTCAATCAGTGTAAAAACTTCGGTTTTGAATTTTCTTGGAGGTGTGTTTGATACTTTTGGCATAGTTACTACCGGAAGAATCAATGAAAAGGGTTATTCAGGCGGTTTTCCCATGAAAGCCAAACCCGATTCGGTTACTTATTACTACAGGTATAATAATTCCAACAACATACAGGATCTGGCGCTGGTATATGTACAGTTTTCAAAGTATGACCTGATAAACAAAAAAACAATCGTGGTAGATTCCGGCTTATCTCTTCTTCCGGCTTCATTTCAATGGAAACGAGTCAAGATTGCCTTTAATCCCTCAAGCCCTGTCCCTGATACCTGTAACATTATCATCGCTTCAAGCTCGTTGATTTTCAGTCCGGGAGGTGTCGGGAACCAGATTATTGTTGATGATATGCTGTTTTATTACAATGGTGTCGGCATACCTGCTCAGGAATTGATCCGACCAAAGTTGGTGATATATCCCAATCCGGCTCAGGATAAAATTAATGTTACTTTACTTGCGGATGAATATTCTGAACTGGCCAACTGGAAAATAATCTCGGCAGACGGAAAAGTATATTCCGGGTTCAGAAACTTACAGAAAAAAGATATTCAATCAGTTACATTAGATATAAGTGAGTTGCCTGCAGGAGTTTATTTCCTGATGAATGAAGAAACACATGCAACCGGAATGTTTACAAAACAATAAATCAGGGAAGAAAAATTTTGAGCATGAAAATCAGATTAAAAAGGGAAGAATTACTGGATTTGCAAATTAGCCTGAAAAAGGAATATTTACTGACCAATGGCAAAGGTGGATATTGTTCCAGTACCATTCTTGATTGTCATTCAAGAAAATACCATGGCTTGCTGGTTTTACCCATCAGCGGAACAGGAAAACTTTTCAACCTTCTTTCAAAAATAGAGGTCAATGTTGTACTGGAAGGCAAAGATTTTCACCTGTCCACCAATAAATTTCCCGGGATTTACCACCCGACCGGTCATAAATACATAGAGTATTTTGAACTGGAAAATTACCCGGTAACCAACTATCGTATAGGAGATACTTTTATCAGCAAGTCCATTGTCATGCCTTATCTTTCGGATACAGTGCTGGTCAAATATGAGGTGAAAAAATCTGAAAAACCCATTTTGCTGAAGGCTACCCCAATGCTGGCTTACCGTGATATAAATATGCTTTCAAAAGAAAACCTCAATATTGCACCGCGAACCTATTTCGAAAAAAACGGATTTAAAATTGACCCGTATCCCGGATTACCGCCCGTTTTTATCCAGACCAATGTCAAATCAGAGTTTTTCCCATCACCTCAATGGTGGAAAAATTTTGAATACCTGAAAGAAAGAAACAGAGGCTATGACTATCAGGAAGACCTGTTCATACCCGGAGTATTTGAAATAACCCTGAAAGAGGGAGATGCTGTGATTTTCAGAGCTTCTCTGGATGTTGCAACGGAAAATATTGACAATGAATGGAATGATACAGTTAAATATTACCAGAAAACTGCTTCCATGTTCAAAGATGAAGCTGAACCTCTGAAATCATTAAAAATTTCTGCCGGTTCGTTTCTGATAAAAAATACTTCCGGACAGGATGGCATTGTAGCCGGTTATCATTGGTTTGGAGAGTGGGGACGCGATACGCTGATTTCTTTGCCTGGCCTCACCTTGTGCAGGGGTGATTTTTCAACAGCCAGAAATATCCTGAAAAAGTTTTGCGGACTGGAAAGAAACGGGGCCTTGCCCAATATCATAGACGAAAAAGGCGGTCATGCCTACAACTGTGTTGATACACCTTTCCTGATGTTTTGGGCTTGCCAGCATTACCTGAACTTCACCAATGATTCTGCTTTTATCGAAAATGAAATGCTCCCCATGCTCCAAAACATTGCATCTGCTGTTATCGACCAGAAGATGCCAAATGTATGGCACGGAGAAGACGGGTTGATTTATGCCGGAAATGAAAGTACTAACCTGACATGGATGGATGCCATGGTGGATGGCAGGCCTGTAACCCCACGTCATGGTGCGGCAGTCGAAATCAATGCCTTGTGGTATAATGCCATTCAATTTCTTTTAAAGGATTTCGGTGAAAAAATTGACCCTGCTCTGAAATCAAGACTCAGTGAAGCTGCTGAAAAATTTGAATACAACTTTGAAGAAGCATTCTGGAACGAGCCCGACCAGTGTTTGTACGATTATTACAGAGGCCATCACGACAGGAGCTGGTTTATCCGTCCCAATCAGTTGTTTGCTATCGGCTTGCCTTATACCTGTATCAGTAAGGAAAGAGCAAATATAATGATTGAAACCATTGATAAACACCTCGTTACCCACTACGGGCTTCGTACACTGTCACCACGGAATCCGAATTATAAAGGAGAATACAGGGGCGAACAGCGATTACGTGATCTGGCATATCATAACGGAATGGTCTGGCCATGGCTCATCGGCATTTACACGGATGCTCTTTTCAAGGTTTATGGAGATAAAGATATGGTTCGTGAAAAAGTAAAATCACAGTTTGAAGAGCTATGGACTTTGCACCGCGAACAATATGGTCTTTTTCATATTTCAGAGCTGTTTAGGCCTGATCCTCCCCAGGTGGCAAAAGGTTGTATGGCTCAGGCATGGAGTGAAGCTGAAGTTATTCGTGTGCTTGAATTTTTGAAACCATTGTAAAAAAACTTGACTTATGAGAGTATTAATGTTTGGCTGGGAATTTCCGCCTTTTATCAGCGGAGGCCTTGGAACGGCCAGCCATGGAATTGCAAAAGGCCTTGTCAACAATGGTGTTCAGCTTACTTTTGTGCTTCCTACCCGCAGGGGATTGCAGGGTGATGATAAATTTAAAATTATCGCTGCTGATGAAGTACATAAAATTGAAAGATATTCGAAAGTAATTCAGGCACTTAGCACAATCAGCAAAAAGGAGATCAAAAAGGAATTTACCATTGCTCCCTATTTTACTTCTGAAGATTATGTGGAATACTTTACCACAAATCATGATGTTGTTACACTGAAGAAAATTATCAAATCCAATAAAGGGCTTTTACATTTTACCGGAAATTATGGTAAAGACCTTCTGGATGAAGTTTATCGTTATGGAATCATAGGTGAAATTCTTGGTTTTGGAAATGATTTTGACATTATTCATGCCCATGACTGGTTGACTTATTATGCCGGAGTAGCCGCTAAAAGAAGCTCAGGAAAACCTCTTGTTATTCATGTTCATGCCACAGAATTCGACCGAAGCGGTGAGCATGTAAACCAGACGGTATATGATATTGAAAGATTCGGGATGGAAAATGCGGATAAAATCATTGCCGTCAGCTATTACACCAAAAACATTATTGTATCACGCTACGGTATTGCTCCCGAAAAGGTGGAAGTTGTTCACAATGCGGTTGACAAAACACGTAAGCTTGAAGCCTTTGGACTTAAGAAAAAAGAAGGAGAAAAAATTGTCCTCTTCATGGGTCGTATTACCATGCAAAAAGGCCCGGATTATTTTGTCGAAGCAGCCTACAGGGTTTACCGCAAAAACAAAAACGTTCGTTTTGTCATGGCCGGAACAGGAGATATGCTGCCAAGAATGATACTGCGAATGGCTAAACTTCGCATGCTCGACAGGTTCCATTTTACCGGGTTTTTAAAAGGCCTTGATGTGGAAAGGATGTATGCCATGAGTGATGTGTATGTCATGCCTTCCGTTTCCGAACCATTCGGTATTGCTCCTTTTGAAGCCCTCCTGTATGATGTGCCTATTATTATCAGCAAGCAATCAGGTATTTCAGAAGTCTTGCCACATGCCCTGAAAATTGATTTCTGGGACATCAATAAAATGGCTGAATTGATTCTTCTATTAATTGAAAATGAGCAAATTGCAAAAGATATTGCAGATAAATGCAAAGACGATATGAAAAATATAGGGTGGGACAATGCAGGAAACAAAATTAAGCAAATTTACGAATCTATTAAATCCTAAATAAAATGATTTCAATAGTATTTTATTTTCAGGTTCATCAGCCTTTCAGGTTAAGAAAAGATTATACATTTTTCGATATCGGGCACAATCATTTTTATGAAGACGAGGAAGCCAACCGCTCTATTCTGAACAAAGTAGCAGAAAAGTGCTATTTCCCGACCAACCAGATGCTGCTTGAATTAATCAACAGGTATCCGGGTGCCTTTAAAGTTTCGTTTTCCATATCCGGAGTTGCCCTCGAGCAATTTGAAAAATACAACCCTTATGTCCTTGAAAGTTTTCAGAAACTCGCAGCAACAGGACAGGTTGAGTTTATTGCTGAAACTTATTATCACTCACTCTCTTTTCTTTTTTCAAAAGAGGAGTTTAAAGAGCAGGTAAAATTACAAAGTGAAAAAGTCAGGCAGTATTTTGGCCAAAATCCCACAACTTTCAGGAATACGGAGTTAATTTACAACAACGACCTTGCTCATTTTGTTGAAAAAATGGGGTTCAATACCATTCTGGCAGAAGGAGCCAATCAGGTGCTGGGTTGGCGTAGCCCGAACTTCCTGTATCAGCCGGTTGGGAGCTATAAGATGAATCTTCTTCTCAAAAACTATAAATTATCAGACGATATAGCATTCAGGTTTTCCAACAGAGCCTGGGAAGAATATCCGCTGACAGCCGATAAGTTTGCTTCATGGGTACATGCAACAGCCGGAAATGGCGAACTTATCAATCTTTTTATGGACTATGAGACATTCGGAGAACACCAATGGGCCGAAACCGGTATCTTTGATTTTATGCGGGCTTTACCGGAAGCAATATTCAGGCATCCTGATTTTCAGTTTATTACACCGGGAGAGGCAAAAAACTTTTATACACCGCTCGCACAGATAGACGTACCATACTTCGTTTCATGGGCTGATCTTGAACGCGACCTCACTGCCTGGCTGGGCAATCCGCTTCAGGATGCTGCCATCGAAAAAATCTATGAAATCGAAAAAATGGTTAAAGCAACCGGAGACAAGGATATTATTCATACATGGAGAAAACTCCTGACTTCCGACCATTTTTATTATATGTGTACCAAATGGTTTTCTGATGGGGATGTTCACAAATACTTCAATCCTTACGAAACCCCCTATGATGCTTTTATCACCTATTCAAATGTGATGAACGACCTCATTGAAACAGTAAAAGAAAAAAGCAACGAACCTGTCGTTGCCTGAAGTTATTTCGCTGCTTTATCGTAATTTCGTTTTGTCTATATTGTTTATTTTTTGTCCTTAAAACACATAATCATGGAAAATCTTAAAAAGTTTTTGTTTGAAGTATCATGGGAGGTCTGCAATAAAGTGGGAGGTATTCATACGGTTATTGTCAGTAAGGTTGAAGAAGTAATTAAACATTTTGGTGACAAGTATATTCTGATTGGTCCCTGGTTGGAAAACAATCAGGATTTTATTGAGGAAGCAGATCAGAAAATTTTGGGTATTAAACAAAAACTTGATGCAATCCGCTTAGATGCAAAAGTGGGAAGATGGAATATTCAGGGGAAGCCACTTGTCGTTTTGGTAAAATTTGGGCATGATGTCAATAAAGACAAGGTTTTGTACGAGTTATGGGAAGACTTTGGTGTGGACAGCATGACCGGAGGATACGATTATGTGGAACCTGTTTTGTTTGCACACAATGCCGGCAGAGCCATCGAAGCCATCAGCGAATTGTTTGATGATGAGCATATACTGGCACAGTTTCATGAATGGATGTGTGGCTCGGGCTTGCTTTATCTTCGTAAAAACAGTCCGCATATTTCAACCATTTTTACAACGCACGCTACCATTCTCGGGCGTTCAATGGCCGGAAATGGTATAGATATCTATCATTTACCTGAAAAAATAAACGCTGACAAGGAAGCACAGCGTTTCAACGTACTGGCAAAACATTCCATGGAAAAAGCTTCTGCCCGTTTTGCTGATTGTTTTACCACCGTTAGTGAAATAACTGCCATGGAAGCAGAGTTGATTCTTGGCTGCAAGGTAAACTGCATTCTTCACAATGGATTTAACGTTCATTCTGTCCCCGATCCTGCAAAAGACAAAGGCTTTTATCTTGCAAACAGAAAGAAACTGCTTGATTTTGCCAGTAAATTTCATCAGCAGGAATTTGAAGATGAAAATACATTAATTATTTCAACCTCAGGGCGTTATGAATTTCATAACAAAGGAATTGATGTATTGATTGATACCCTTGGCAGGTTAAAACAGGAAAACCACATTCCTCAGGGGAAAAAGGTACTTGTTTATTTCTTTATTCTTGCCGGAAGCGAAGAAATGACACTTGAAACCTATTCCGATTTTCTGACACGATATTCCAAAATTGCCACACATCCTCTCTGGAATCCTTCAAACGACCCCATTATCAACAAAGCCAATCAATACGGATTGACCGAAGATTTTTATGAAAAAATAAAACTGATTTTTATACCCGTTTATCTGAACGGGAAAGATAAAATTTTTCCGCTTGAATATTATGAAGCTTTGTCGGGATGCAACCTGACCATTTATCCTTCATTTTATGAACCATGGGGATACACACCTCTTGAAAGTGTCGCCTATTCAGTGCCTACCGTAACGACCAATCTTTCCGGTTTTGGCAGGTGGGTTTTACTTGAAAAACTGAATAAAAAAGGCGTTTATGTCCTTAACCGCATGGATACAACCGAAGAGCAGCTGGTCAATGAACTTTATGCTGTCATTTCTTCTTTTATTTCCATGTCGGCCAGCGAAAAGGCTAAACTTTCAAAAGACGCCAGAAATACTGCAATGAAAGCAGAATGGGAACATTTCTTTAAAAACTACCTTCATGCTTTTAAAATTGCAAAAGATAATGCAAATGCAAGGATTTCAGGTATTTCGGCCAAAGTATATGAAAAATTTGAGGAGATGCAGTTTCATGGTTCTGAAAGTATCAGGCCAAGACTGAGGTCTTTTACCATCAAAGCCCTGATTCCGGATAAAATTGAAGGTTTGCGTATGCTCGCCTACAACCTGATATGGTCGTGGATGCCTGAGGCTCATCAACTTTTCAACCGTCTTGATCCTGTTCTCTATGAAGAATTAGGCTATAACCCGGTTAGCCTGCTTGAATCCATTGATCCTGAAATACTTATTCAGGCTGCTGAAAATGAAAGCTATCTCCAGTTGTATGAAGATGTCATGCGAAAATTCAATAAATACATGGAGTCTTCGCAATCGCTGGTCAAGCAGACTGCACTGATTACCAAAGAAAGGCCTGTGGCTTATTTCAGCATGGAATTCGGCATTCACGAGTCTTTGCCTATTTATTCGGGAGGTTTGGGCATTTTGTCTGGCGACCATTTGAAGTCATCTTCCGATTTGAATATCAATCTTGTAGGGGTTGGCTTGCTTTACCGGAAAGGTTATTTCAAACAAGGTATTTCAAAAGAAGGGGATCAGAAGGTGGAGTATTTCCAGAATGATTTCTACCGTATGCCCCTCGAAGAGGTGAAAAAACGTGGGAAAGCCCTCATTATTTCTGTTGAATTTCCCGGACGGACCGTTTTTGCCAAGGTGTGGAAAGCAAATGTCGGACGCATTCCTTTGTATTTACTGGATACTGACATACTTGAAAATAATCCTTCCGACAGGGAAATAACCTCACGTTTGTATGGAGGCGGCAAAAGGGTTCGTATCGAACAGGAAATTATTCTGGGTATTGGCGGGGTAAAAATATTGCACGAGCTCAACATCAATCCGTCTGTATATCATCTGAATGAAGGGCATTCTGCATTTCTGATCATCCAGCGTTTTATCAATCAGGTCAAATACAACAAGCTTGATTTTGATGCAGCAAGGGAAGTGATCAGGTCAAGCACTGTCTTTACTACCCATACCCCTGTACCGGCCGGCAACGAAACTTTTGAATATAAACTGGTTGAAAATTACCTGAAAAGCTATGTGGAAAACAACGGTATTTCATGGGAAAGGATCCTTGATGTAGCTGGATATAATACCGAAAAGGGCGGAGAGTTTGAAATGACGGTGCTGGCACTTAAAAATACCTTGAGAAAAAATGGTGTCAGCAAGCTTCATGGGGTTGTCTCGAGGAAAATGTGGGAAAAAATATGGGAAGGATTTTTACAGGAAGAAGTTCCTATTAGTCACATTACCAATGGGATACATACAGCCTCGTGGCTTTCAACAGAAATGAAAAACCTTTTCAGCAAATATCAGGTGCTCAATCTTCAGGAAGAATTGCTGAATAAAAACTACTGGGAAAAAATCAACAATATTCCTGACAAGGAAATCTGGCAGACGCACATGAACCTGAAAAGCAAGTTTTTCGAGTACATCAAGGAAGTCATTATTTCGACATGGACGCGCGAAGGGGAGGAGCCTTCACTGCTCGACCAGCTGTTGCTTAACATCAACCCAAGTCAATTGACCATTGGATTTGCCAGAAGATTTGCCACCTATAAACGTGCTAATCTGTTGTTTACCGATTTTGAAAGACTTAAGAAAATTATTCTGAATCCCCGCCATCCAGTACAGATTATTTTTGCCGGAAAAGCACATCCGGATGATGTGGAAGGTGCCCGGCTTATAAAGGAAATAGTTGAGATTTCAAAACAGGATGATTTTCTTGGAAAGGTCATTTTCCTGGAAGATTATGATATCAAGCTGGCCAGAAAACTGGTAAGTGGAGTTGATTTATGGCTAAACAATCCTATCCGGCCTTATGAAGCATCGGGGACAAGCGGAATGAAAGCCGGTATTAATGGCGTCATCAACTGCAGTATTCTGGATGGCTGGTGGGACGAAGGCTATGATGGCACCAACGGCTGGGCTTTCGGTGAAAAGAAACAACTTAAAAATCCGGATACACAAAAGATTTTCGACAGTGAATCCCTTTACGACCTGCTTGAAAATGAAATAATACCGGAATATTATACCCGCAACAATGCCGGTATTCCCCAGCGCTGGATCGACCGTATGAAACGCTCCATTATTACAATCATTTCCGAATACAGCACCCACCGCATGATTCGCGATTATATGGAATGCCTTTATGTCCCTGCTGCCAAAAAATTCAACAGCCTTATTCAAAACAATTTTGAAAAAGCATATCAGTATGCCGATTGGATCAAGTCAATCAGAAGCAGGTTTCTGACCGTGCATATTAAAAACATCAGTATTAAAGGTTCTCATGGCGACAGTCTGAATGTGGGAGATCATATTTCCGTTTCTCTCGAAGTTGATTCGGGGAAGGTAAATCCGGAAGAAATCATGGCTCAGTTGATCATTATCCGCGATACCCAGCACTATTCAATAAAATTTTCGGAGAAAAGCGGAATTCATAACGAGAACATTCAGGTAATCAATATGAAACAGCAAAAAGCAGAAGGAAGCGAAATCAGCTTTAACTGTAAATATGTGGCAGAGAAATCCGGAAAGTTCAATTATGGCATCAGGGTACTTCCTACCCATCCCGATATGTCGGCTCCGACCGATCTTAATATTGTTTACTGGGCATAACATTTTCCTGTTTCAGTGGATATTTTTTTTCTGAAACCTCTGATCTTATGCAGAATTTTGCATAAATTTCTGCAGTGGACAAAGATTTTATTCAGGGATACAGGATTTATCTGAAGCTTGAAAGAGGCTTGTCGGCTAATTCTGTCGAGGCTTACCTGAACGATTTATCCAAACTTTTACTTTTTACCGAAGGAAAAAATCACGGATTTTCCATAGAAAAAACAGATAAGGAAACCCTGAGAAGTTTTATTTTGTGGATAAATGAAATGGGGCTGTCGGCCAGTTCACAGTCCAGAATTTTATCAGGAATCAGAAATTTTTTCAGCTATCTTCAGGAAGAGCAGGTCATCAGTCAGAATCCTGCCGATCTGATTGATTTACCAAGGATTGGCCGTAAACTGCCGGTGGTTCTGACGGTTGAAGAAATTGATGCCATTGTCGGTCAGATAGACCACTCAACTCCTGAAGGCACCCGAAACCGTTGTATCATTGAAGTTTTATATGGCTGCGGACTCAGGGTCAGCGAACTGGTTAACTTAAAAATATCACAGATTTATTTTCAGTATGATTACCTGAAAATTATCGGAAAGGGAAATAAAGAGCGAATGGTCCCACTGGGAAGCGAAGCCAAAAAACAATTATTGCTGTACATTAATAGCGTGAGAAAGCATGGAAAAATTGCCAAAGGATATCAGGAATATGTTTTTTTAAACAGATTTGGTAAAAAACTCAGTAGGGTGATGATTTTTATGATTATCAAAGACTTATGTGAAAAAGCCGGTATCAGGAAAAAGGTAAGTCCGCATACTTTCCGCCATTCCTTTGCTACACATCTGGTGGATGGAGGAGCCGACCTCAGGGCAGTTCAGGAAATGCTGGGGCATGCTTCCATCACAACCACAGAGATCTATACCCACCTCGATACTTCTTATCTGAAGGATACCATTATTCAATATCATCCCCGTTCATAAAAAAAATAATCAATAATTTCAAAGTTAACCTGTGATTACCGGAACTTCGATTATCTTTCAGGCTTATTAAAATACAGTTTAAATGCATGATTTCAATAAAAGATACATTTTCAATACGTTGGCGATGCTTTTTGTTTTTGCAGTTATTTTTTCTTCCTGTACCAGATATTATTATGGAAGTGCCTCAAACAAAGCATTTTGCAAACCATTGGAACGTGAATACAGGAGTTATGAACGTATGCTGAAGAAAAACTATGGGAATGATCCCAACCAACCCTATCGTTTAGTACTTTCTGTAAATAATGAAAATGGAGAGGAATTAGATCATGCGTACATTTACATTGGTTCCGGCAATTCGTACCGTTATTCTTATATGATTGGAAAAGTATCGATGCTTATTGCTGACAGTCAGTTTGTTAAGAAAGAATTTCATTTCAGGATTGTAAGAAATGACTATCCAAACGATTATATTCTAAGGAAAAAGGATTTTAAAGATAATTATCTGGACACCACCCTTATTTTTTATTATAAGCCGGTTTTTCCGGAATAGCCAAATGATGATCATTTTACCCGAAAATACCTTTTATCTTGCTGATATTCTTTAAGATGGCGTTTCCTTTTCTTTTGATCTTTTTTCAAATCAGTAAAGTGTGGCTTTGTCAAGGGCTTTGCTTTTTCGACAACGACAGTAACTCCCTCAAAATCACAATCATTAAATGAGTTCAGAATAAGTTTTTCGGCCTCTGATTCTGCCTCAAAAATGGTGAATTTATTCAGAATTTCTATTTTACCGAATTTAACCCAGATTACGCATTAGAAAAAATCTTATTGTGTAATCTGGGTTTAAAAAACTTATTCTTGCGTGTTCTACGCTCTACGTATAATCCTACGAAACTCATGGCTTTTGAACTTTTTTCATGCCATTAATTAAATAACTAATAAAAATCAAAGAAAAAAATCTTACTAAGTTATTAACATTCAATTTTTTATAAGTCGTTTTGCCTTGTAAAGGTCTCTATTCTTTAATTACCTTCTCCACCCAAACACCCTTTTCATCTACTACTTTTACCATATAAATTCCTCTTGATAAAGCTGTCAAATCTATTTCATTTACTGCTTCTTTGATGTCTTTCTGAAAAACTACTTTCCCCTGAAGGTCTAAGATATAAAGATTTGCATAACAAGGTATTTCACCTTTACATTGGACAGTTATTCTATCTAAGGCAGGATTTGGATAAAATGAATAGGTTGCAGCCATTGGCTTTTTCTCTTTAATGGCATCCACAGGGCCTCCCCCATTAATAGTGTAATAAATGCAATTTTTATTTTCCCAAGGTTTAACGAATAATACATTTTTATCAATTGCCTGAAATTCATAAATCCAGCAGGCAAAGTTATCCTGTTGTAAATGCCATGAATTACCACCATCAATGGTTTTATAAATAGCCTGATAACCATTGGTGCCTGAAATCAGATATCCTGTTCGACTATCTGCAAAATACAAATCTGTGAAATTAGATGTTGAGCCTCCGTTAAAAGGTAAACCATTCATGATAGGCAGCCATGTTTTTCCACCATCATAAGTTTTATAAACCGAATCAGTATTATCCCAATTAATTTTTGCGAAAATAGCAAAGAAAGTGTCTTCTGTTAAAACATTCAATTTTCTAACCAATTGATTTTTAAAGGTATATATCTTTGTCCATGAATCTCCAGCATCTATAGTCTTTAATATACTACTATAATTGTCCCATTGAAAGGTTGCATAACCCTTAGACTTATTAATAAATTGAACAGAATTTAAAGTTTTAGGATAAACACTTACCCAACTATTACCATAATTAGTTGTTTTATAAGTGCTGTCAAAAACTGCAATGTAAGTACCTTTATCAAACTTATTCGGTATTAATTCAACAATCCCACGACTGAATCTACCGCCAATACGATGAATATTTTTACAGCCATTAAATGTGCGAGCTAAAATACCCATAGATCTACTTCCCATTATTCCTGTATCTAAATTGTCAAAATAGATTTTATAACCTGTGAAGCTGTCACTTGAAATAATTAAATCCCAATTCTTACCTTTGTTATATGTTTTACAAAATACCGAATGAGGCATAGAGTCATAAATGTAATAATTAATTAAACCAGTGTCAGGATTTAAGAAATATACCCCTAAAACACCCTGTGATTTTTCAGGTAATGGAACTTGATACCATTGAGCTTTTGCAAAATAATAATTCAATATTATTATTCCAATTAGTAAGATTAATTTTTTCATAATTATTTTTTAAAATTTACTGTTACTATTCAGGTACAAAAGCAACAAATTTTAAACAATAAAAAAATATTTTTTGTTATCCACAGCAGAAATAATTAATACTCAAATTGTTGGTGATCGGGAGAAATTTTCAATGATTTCATGTTTGATTATTTTATTAGGATTATTTTTTGAAACTTTTCAGAATTATCGCTTTTTATTTTTACGAAAAATACTCCATTGTTTAAAAAGCTCAAGTCAACTTTTGCAATATCTTCAGTTTTAAGCAAATTGATTTCCTTGAGCAATTGCCCGTGCAAATTGAATACTGACAACTGAAGTAAATTTGTATTTGACAATATTGTATTCAATTGAAAAAGTCCGGTAGAAGGATTTGGATATAGCAGTTGTTCATTATCCTCCTTCATTTCAGAAATATTCAATGGATGAAAAGGAGTTCCCCATTCTTCTGAGCCTTTTTTATAGTAAATTAGTTTTTCTTCCGACCCAAAATCACCTGATTCGTCAACTTTTGTCAAGTTTTTTAATTGCCCACAGCCTTCGATATAAATGTTTGTGAAATAATAATTGGTTTTTGTGGTAAAGGAAGTATCACAGATTCTGTTTTCTTCTGCCAGCACTGTAAGGCCATTATAAATTTTTTGAGAAGAACGCTGTGAATAACAACCACAAAAGAATTGATTTGTATCAAAAATATTTTTTTTAATAATTGATTGCCTGGGTAATTCATTGAATACAAAACTATATGGATTTGAAATATTAAGCTGAGTATCAGTTTCATAGACCTGTGTTTCTAAACTTATTAAATTAGTATAATACTCTTTGATATTCATGGCTATGTGTAAAGATTTCAGATCTGTAGACAACCATTTATTTGTGATTGTTTGAATCCTGTGGCAGATCCATGGTGCATTAGAATGAGGTTTTTTTTGAATATGAAAAACATCACCAACATTGAAGCTATAAATATCCATAAATGTTAAATGTCTTTCTTTAACCCTTACCAAATTTCCTCCTGCATCCCATGGCGCAATGATACGAGGAAATTTTACAATACCATTATGCTTACTAACTATTAGATAATCAGAAGAATAATCATCAAAAACACTGTATATTTTAACGGAATCTTTTATCCCCAAAATGCTTGCTGTATCAGCTTTAATAAAGGAATAGTAAAGATTTTTAAAATGAGACATGAATGTCATCTGAAATGTATCATGGCTCCAGATATTTGTCTGAATTTCAATATTGTAAAAATTAATATCCGGGAAATTTTTTTCAAATTGATATTGCATACGTAAAATGTACTTGCCCTTTGAGGTTTTAGTGATTTGGCTTCCAAGCCAGGAAGGGCCTTTATAATACACCATACCATATTCGAAATCAGTGTAGTAATAAGGTGATTTATTCAGGTAAAATACAGTATCCTGACCATTGAATTGAAAAGAATCAGATTGAATTGCGTAAATTAATCCTTCATCATACCCGGAATCTACTTTAAAATACTGAATTTCATTAGTTTTTATTAGCTCATAGTTTTGACCTGAGCTTACAAAAAATGAATATGATAGAATATAAAACAACAGGTGCTTTTTCATACTTATAAATTTTTAAGGTTATGGTCATGTACAAAAGTAACAAAGTTTTAAACGTTAAAAAAAATATTTTTTGTTATCCAAAGCAGATTTAAATAATACTCAAATTGTTGGTGATTTAAGTAGTATTTTGCAGAGTCCGAAGCTATATTTCGACAAGTCGAAAGCAAGGATATTCTGTTTATCAGGCATTAAAGTTGGCTATGATAGGTGAGATAGTAAGATTAGTCCCAGCTTAAAATAGGTTTTGCTGAATAGTAACAGAAAAAGAATTTTATAGATAATTATCTGAACACCACCCTTATTTTTTATTATAAGCCGGTTTTTCCGGATTAGCCAAATGATGATCATTTTACCCGAAAATACCTTTTATCTTGCTGATATTCTTTAAGATGGCGTTTCCTTTTCTTTTGATCTTTTTTCAAATCAGTAAAGTGTGGCTTTGTCAAGGGCTTTGCTTTTTCGACAACGACAGTAACTCCCTCAAAATCACAATCATTAAATGAGTTCAGAATAAGTTTTTCGGCCTCTGATTCTGCCTCAAAAATGGTGAATTTATTCAGAATTTCTATTTTACCGAATTTAATTCTCCTGTTTTTGGTCTGGTCATTTATTAAGCCCATCAGACGGGCGGCACTAAGTTTATTCTTCGATCCGATGTTGATATGAAAGCGGGTGAAGTTCATTTTTCTGTCCCCATCACCTGTAAGTTTATTTATAGCCTCTGTCCTGACATTCGACAAATCAGCAGCGTTTTTATAGTAATTCAGAAAACGGTTAAACTCAATAGATACAAAATGCTTGATGAGTTGTTCCCTGTCGAGCCAGGCAAGTTTGTTGAAGATTACAGGTAAGTATTTGTGTATCAATGATTCATCTACTTCGATTTTTTCAACTTTGTCAATCAGGTTAAACAGTTGTTTTTCGCAGATATCGTTGCCACCCGGCACCTGTTGCTGTATAAAGTGTTTCCCTGTGGAGCGTTCGAGATGCCTGATTTTATCGGCTTCCCGTTTTGAAATAATGGAAACCGAAATACCTTCTTTTCCAGCTCTTCCGGTTCTTCCGCTCCGGTGGGTGTAAACTTCCATATCATCTGGTAAATTGTAATTGATGATATGTGTCAGGTCGCTGACATCAAGTCCGCGGGCAGCAACATCGGTAGCGACCAGCAACTGTATGTGTTTTAGCCTGAAACGGTTCATGACGTAATCGCGCTGTGCCTGTGATAGGTCGCCATGGAGAGTATCGGCATTGTAGCCTTCCAGCATCAGTTTATCGGCAATTTCCTTCGTTTCATTACGTGTTCTGCAGAAAATAATTCCATAGATTTCAGGATTGAAGTCAATAATCCGCTTGAGTGCTTCATATCTGTCGTGCGGATTCACCACATAATAGTAATGAAAAACATTTTCAGGACCTGCATTTCTTTTCCCGACAGTGATTTCAAGAGGTTTGTGCATATAGCGCAGCGCCATGTCGCGAATTTCGACCGGCATGGTAGCAGAAAACAAAAATGTCCGTTTTGAAGCGGGTGTATTTTCCAGAATTGCATCCATATCGTTTTTGAATCCCATATTCAGCATTTCGTCTGCCTCATCGAGGACAAGATATTTTATGTTGTTGATTTTTAATGCCTTCCTTTTGATCATATCGAGGATTCGGCCCGGAGTTCCTGCAACGATCTGCGGTTTGTCCCTGAGTTCTCTGATCTGGGCTGTTATGCTTGCACCACCGTAAACGGCTGATACTTTAATCGCAGGAAGATGCCTTGCATAACTCATAAAATCGTTGGTGATCTGAAGGCAGAGCTCACGGGTCGGACACAGGATAAGTGCCTGAATATCATCTCCTGACATCTCAATATTTTGTAGGATGGGTAAGCCAAAAGCAGCAGTTTTACCGGTTCCGGTCTGGGCAAGCCCAACCAGGTCATTATGGTTAGTCAGTATCTGGGGAATTATTTTTTCCTGAATGGGTGTTGGATATTGAAATCCCATTTCTGCAACAGATTGGAGTAGTTCGGGGATTAACCCCATTTCTGTAAAATTCATGATGTTGTTTTGTTAATTTAAAAATAATAGCATGTTGAAAAATTCTGAGTTGAATAGTTACAATGAAAAGAGTAATTTATTGAATGACAAAACTTTTGAAGGTAAAAAATTCAGGTGCAAAGGTAAAGTTAAAGATTGATTTATAAAAATAATTATTAAACAGAAAGGAAAAACTAAAAAGGGAGGTCTGTCTCCGTATCACCCTGTTGTGAATCGAGCCAGTCGAGGTCTTCTTTTTCATTGTCTGGGGATTTGGAACCGGAAAGGATCTCAATTTTCCAGGCTTTGGCTTCGGTAAACCAGCGCCCGTTGTATTCACGGCTTTCCAGATCGAAACCAACTGTAACACTTTGTCCTTCAGCTCCTTGTAACATATTGAGTTTGTCACCCCAAAGAGAGAAACATATTTTTTTCGGGTAGGCTGTATCCGTTTCCAGAATAAATTCCTGTTTTTTCCAGGTACCATTTTTACCTTCTCCTGTCTGAAGGGGCAGGATTTTAATTATTTTTCCCTGTATTTCCATTTCACGGGTTTTGTTAAAAAATATTATTCAAAGCAAAATTACTGATTTCATCGGAATTGGAATAATTACCTTTTGATGATTTCTGATTGATCAACAGTTAAACTTTTCGGGAGTGCCTTGTTTTTAAGCATAATGCAAAAGTTGTCTGCCTGTTCTTTGGTGTAATTTCCTGAAATCTGCGACCTTCCGTTGGTGATTTGCTGCACCACCCATGGGTAAGTATTCACCCTTCCGTCAATGGCAATGGCAATGCTTTTTCCGGTATTATTGCTTGTCATTCTTTTCCAGATTTCAGTTGCTTCCGGGTTAAATTCCATTTCAATGCCATAGCCTCCCCATTTCGATTCAAAGGTTTTGACATTGATGACAGAATTTTCATTGATCAATGAACGGTGGGAAAAATTTGTTTTTGTGGCTATCAGTTCAATGTATTCTTTCTCCTGATATTGCTTTGAATAAGATGTCCATAAGAGTTGTAAATCAAAAGGCAGCAATCTGGAGATTTCCGGTATTTTAAATAAATAATTAAGCACTGTCGTATCAGATAGTAAAGCATTACCCAGACAAGGGCCTTTTCTGAATTCAGTTCCGGCTTCTCTCTGGATAACAGGCAAGTATAAAAAACGAAACAAAAGATGTCGTGCAACTGAGTCAGTTATCTCTTCCGGCTGAAGACCGGTTTTCACTATATCAAGCTGGTGATGGAGAAAAAGCTTGTAAAGTGTATCGTTTACCTGATTTAAGTAGGGGACAATCTCATTAATGTCATAAGTTTCCCAAAAGTCCATTTTCCCCTGCGAGCAACAAAGGAATTTAATCCTTTCAAGGTCGTCCTGATAAAGTCCGGGAATCTGAATCACCATTTTTCCGGAAGAGTTATAAATGTTGATTTTATCTTTAATGATAGCTGACAATCGCTGCCTGATGATGTTTTCGGTCAGTTTAAAAGTTTCAGCAGAGCTGTCGGGAAGTACACATGTAAGCTGAATACCTCCGGATTTCTCAAATGTTTTTACAGACTGGCAACTGGTGAATGTCGTAAACAGAATGATGGGGAACAGGCACAGGGCAATATGTTTCATGATTTTTTTGCAAATTTATGAAGATGAATGGTATTATACCAAATTGAAATTGTGGATAGCCCGAACAATTTACTTTTTACTTGTTACGTACAAATGGCTTAGGTGTTTATGATACTTCTGTTGATGTAAGGTGTAATTCCCTGAATTCTGAAAATTCTGCTGGTAAACCGGTGAAGCAAGTTATGTTACAATCCTAATAAACTTCTCAGAGGGTCATTCCCAAAAGCCAGATTAACCGGATTTTCCAGCAACTCTTTAACTTTTACCAGAAAACTGACCGATTCTTTTCCGTCAATCAAACGATGGTCGTAAGAAAGTGCCACATACATCATCGGGCGGAGCTCAATTTTTCCGTCAATTCCAACCGGACGATCCTGTATTTTATGCATGCCCAGTATGGCAACCTGAGGGGGATTGATGATCGGTGTTGAAAGCAATGAACCGAATACACCTCCGTTGGTGATGGTAAAGGTACCTCCGCTCATTTCGTCAAGACTGAGTTTTTTGTTTCTGGCTTTTGTTGCCAGTTCATTGATTTTCAGTTCTATTTCGAATAAATCCATGGCTTCTGCATTGCGGATGACAGGAACCATCAGGCCTTTGGGTGTGCTGACGGCTATACCGATATCTTTGTAATGATGATAGACGATTTCACTGTTTTCAATACTTGCATTAACCTGAGGAAACTCATCAAGCGCCAGGGTTACTGCCTTGGTAAAGAATGACATAAAGCCCAGTTTGATCCCGTATTTCTTCTGAAATTCTTCATTATATTTCTTCCGTATTTCAATCAGACGGCTCATGTCAATTTCATTAAAGGTAGTCAGCATAGCTGTCTGATTTTTGGACTGAACAAGCCTTTCTGAAAGCTTCTTACGAAGCGTGGTCATTTCTTCACGGCTTTCTTCACGGCTAATTTCCTGTTTGGGTTTTGTTGGCTTTTGGAGAAATTTTTCCACATCACCTTTCGTAATCCTGATAAGCTTGTCGTGAATAAGTTCTTCAATATCTACCTGATTTTCACTAATTAATTTTTCAGCCAGCGGAGAGATGCTGACTCTGACATCCTTCAGGGGCTGTGCTTTCTCTTCTGAGTCAGTTGACTGGCTTTGTTTTTCAGGAATAACAGAGGCTTCTTCTTCCGTTTGTTCTTTTTTTGCTTTACTGGTTTGATTACCAGTTTGTTCAGTGTCAACAGTAGCAATGACATCACCTATTCCCACCTTTTCACCGGCAGGAATCAGTATGCTGATTTTTCCGCTTTGCTCAGAACTAACGGCAACAGTGGCTTTATCTGAATCAATTTCAACAACTTCCTGATCTTTACCGACAAAATCTCCGTCAGCCACAAGCCAGTTAGCGATGACCGCATTGCTGACCGACTCTCCGAGAGAAGGAACTTTTAATTCAAAAATCATAAAACAGTTTTATTTTAAAAGATTGATATACTGTTAAATATTGAAGGTTTCGTTGATAATGGCATTCTGTCGTAGTACGTGATTGATATTCAGCCCTCCGGCCGGACTTCCGCTCTCAAAACGTGCAACCACATGATCGAAATACCCTTTTAATTTACGGTTAAGGAATGGCCATGCCCCCATATTGATGGGTTCTTCCTGAACCCAAAGCCATTTTTTTGCCTTGAAATATTTGTTTTTAAGCTGATTAAGCTGATGGTTGGGCAGGGGATAGTATTGTTCCAGCCGAATAATGGCTGTTTTTACTTCATTTCTTTTCAGTCGTTCCTCTATTAATTCATAATAAATCTTTCCTGAACAAATCACTACTTTTTCAGCATTTTCAGGGTTGACGGAAGAATCATCATAAACTTCATGAAATTTACCCTGAGCCAGTTCATTGAGGGATGAAACACAGGCAGGATGCCTGAGAAGGCTTTTCGGGGTAAAAACGACCAATGGTTTTCGGAAATCCCGTTTTATCTGTCGTCTGAGTAAATGGAAATAATTGGCGGGAGTGGAGGGGTAACACACCTGCATGTTGAGGTTGCCGCAAAGAACCAGAAAACGTTCAATTCTGGCACTGCTGTGTTCAGGACCCTGACCTTCATACCCATGAGGAAGAAGCATGATAAGGCCATTCATGATCTTCCATTTATCTTCAGCACTGCTGATATACTGATCAATAATGATTTGAGCTCCGTTTGAGAAATCACCGAACTGTGCTTCCCAGATAGTCAGATAATCCGGAGATACCATGGCATAGCCGTACTCAAACCCCAAAGCTCCATATTCACTGAGCAATGAATTGAATATGCGGAATTTTGGGTATTCTTCACCCAGATTATTCAGCGGAATATATTTTTCATTTGTGTCTTCAATATTTAAAACCGCATGTCTTTGGGAAAATGTTCCTCTTTCCACATCCTGACCACATAACCTGACTGGTGTTTTTTCAAAAAGAAGGCTGGCAAAGGCAAGCTGTTCTGCCAATGCCCAGTCGATATTTCCTTCATTTTCAATGGTTTCGTACCTTTGTCTGACCAGCCTGACTATTTTATCAAAAAATGCTATTCCCTCAGGAAGAATATTGATTTTCCTGTTGAGGTCTTTCAGAATTCCGGCAGGCACGCCTGTTTCAGGGCTGTCTTCAAAATCAGCTTCGTTGGCAGTGCGTATGGACAACCAGTTTCTGCTGAAAATTGCCTCAATGTGTGACAATCCTTTTTTTCTTGCTTCCAGAAGATTATCCTGAAGCATATTTTCAAAAGTCGTTACCATTCTGTCTGCATCTGCCTGAGAAACAATATCTTCTGAAATAAGCTGATCAGCATAAATTTTCCTGACATCCGGATGTCTGGCAATGATTTTATACAAGGTGGGCTGGGTAAAGCGTGGCTCATCACTTTCGTTGTGTCCGTAACGCCTGTAACCAAGAATGTCAATAAACACATCATTGTGAAAGGTCTGACGGTATTCCACAGCCAGTTGAATGACATGGACAACGGCTTCAGGATCATCGGCATTGACATGAAAAACAGGAGAAAGGGTGGTTTTTGCCACATCTGTACAATAAGTACTTGATCTGGCATCTATATAGTCGGTAGTAAATCCAAGCTGGTTGTTGACCACTATATGAATGGTTCCTCCTGTACGGTATCCCAGCAGTTTTTCCATCTGGACAACTTCATAAACAATTCCCTGACCGGCAATGGCTGCGTCTCCGTGAATCAGTACCGGACAAATGGAGGAATAATTGTCATGATGTTCATGGTCGATTTTTGCTCTTGTAATACCTTCCACCACCGGATTGACAGCTTCGAGGTGTGATGGATTGGGCGACAAGTGAAGTTTGATAATTTCCCCTTTCCTCGAAACCATCTCAGCAGAATAACCCAGATGATATTTAACATCACCAAGCGAAAAATTATCATCATAGCCTTTACCCTCAAACTCACTGAAAATCTGCTGATAAGATTTATTAAAGATGTTGGCAAGTACGTTTAGTCTTCCCCGGTGAGGCATTCCAAGGACAAATTCCTTGATCCCCAATTCAGCACCTTTTTCAATAACAAAATCAAGCGCAGGGATAAGGGCTTCGCATCCTTCGAGGCTGAATCTTTTCTGGCCGGTATATCTTTTATGTAAAAACTGTTCAAATCCGACTGCCTGTACCAGTTTTTGAAGTATCTGCCTTCTGACATGCGGAGCAAAGTGTGGCGTGTTCCTGTTTTGCTCAATTTTATTTTTCAGCCATTCAACTTTTTTTGGATTACGGATATACATGTATTCCACCCCAATCGAACGGCAATAGGTATCTTCAAGGTATTGAACAATGTTTTTCAGGCTGGCCTGACCGATTCCCAATTCGTTGCCGGCTTTGAAACTTTTTTCAAGGTCTGATTCGTTCAGTCCGAAATTAGTGATGTCAAGTGTCGGGAAATATTGTCTTCTTTTACGGACAGGATTTGTACGGGTAAAAAGATGTCCTCTCATGCGATAGGCATTGATGAGGTTGATGACTTTAAATTCATCTGCAAATATCAGATCGGATTGTTCAGATTCATGATAGGTGGTTCTGGCAAGTTCAAATCCTTCAAAAAAGTATCTCCAGCTATCTTCTACCGAGTCAGGATTATTCAGGTAATCTTTATATAATTCTTCAATTTCAGAAATGGGGGCATTGCCTGGATATGGAAGTTTTTTTGTCATTTTCCTTGAAATTTGTCAGTATCAGTCTTTTAATGTATCTGCAAAGTTAAGTGATTGATTTCATTAAGTTTAAATAATAAAATAGAAATATGAGAATTGACGGCTGATATCATTCTGAGTCGGATTTTTAGAAGAGAAATACTCATCGACAAACGAAGAAGTATAAATGGGCAAAAGGAATCAGGTTTTTTGTTTTTTCTTTTCAGCAGCAGGGAATAAAACATTGTTGAGGATAAGGCGGTATCCCGGAGAGTTGGGATAGAGGTTCAGATCGGTAGGGGGATCATATACAAAGTGCTGATAATCTTCGGGATCATGTCCGCCCAGAAAAGTCCACATCCCTTTACCCAGTTCACCATGAATGTAACGTGCTTCATTCAGTGAGTTGTTTTCGCCCATGATGAGTACTTCTGGTTTGATGTATTTTTTTCTGAAAGCAGTTGACTGTCCCATAAAGCCATGGATAATACGGGTATGGTTCTGGCAAAGCATGGTAGGAATGATGTCCCACTTGGCAGAAAAATCGAAAAGCGTGAAATAGTCTGTTTCCTCGGGGATCATTCGATGATCTTCAGTGGCATCAATGGAGGAATGTTCATAGATATAGGGGTTTTTCACCAGCGTAAAGTTCTGAAATGCAAGGGTATTGTTGAAGTTTAGCTTGGAATCGGCATTAGGGTCGATTGGGTCGCCATCAAATTCAGGGGTACAAATATCAACACCATCGGCAGCAAGGGCAATGTCGTAAGTGTCGGCAGCTGCACACATGGCAAACAAATAGCCGCCAGCCAGAACAAAATCCTTGATTTTTTTTGCTACAGCAAGCTTTAACTGCGAAATTTTAGAATATCCCCAGCGGGCTGCAATTTCTTTGTTTTCACGTATTTCTTCCTTATACCATGCCTGTGAAGCATAACCGCTGTAAAATTTACCTGTCTGTCCCGTAAAATCTTCATGATGAAGATGGAGCCAGTCGTAAAGGAAGAGCTTGTTTTGAAGGACTTCATCATCATAAACCACATCATAGGGGATTTCTGCATAGGTCAGTACGAGGGTAACGGCATCGTCCCAGGGCTGTTTGGTCTTGGGAGAGTAAACGGCAATTTTAGGCGCTTTTTCAAGCTTGACTACCTCCATATTAACTTCAGGGTTGGCTATCTCTTCAATGATTTTCTGATATTGGGCATCTGCAATCACTTCATAGCTGACCCCACGTATCTGGCATTCACTTTCAGCAGTTTTTGAATAAATAAACACAAAGCTTCCTCCCCTGTAGTTTAACAACCATTCAGCCGTTACGTTGGCCTGAAGTACCCAATAGGTAATGCCATAGGCTTTCAGGTGATTCTTCTGGCTTTCATCCATCGGAATCAGTAAATAAGCGGCAAATAGCCCCTGAAATAACATCAGGAATGAAAGGGTAAAGAAAAGCTTTATCTTCATGAAAATTGTTTTTGGAATAGATAATAACACAAATTTTTTGCCACGTAAAAATAATGTTGTATGTGTAAAAAAAAACCCGGCCTGAGCCGGGTTTAAAACTGTGTTTTTCATCAGAGACTTAGTCTTTGCACTTCTCGATACAATCGATAATGTCTTTGATCTGGGGTGTACGAAGTGAATACAGTTTGCTTTTGCCATCTCTTACCGATTTTACGATATTCTGGTCTTTGAGAATACGTAGATGGTTAGAGGTTGCAGCTTGTTCGAGATCAAGCATGGCCTGGATTTTTCCTACCGGTAATTTATCATTTTTTTCGAGTAATTCGATAATGGCGATTCTGGCAGGATGACCTAGTGCCTTAAGTTTACTTGCCATACAATCAAGCTTGTCACTGTCGAGTGCTCTGGTAATAGGGGTATCAACCACTTCTTTCCCTTCTTCTTTTTTACGTTTTGCCATAAGATTAATATTTTTGTTGTTTAATGCGTTTAAAGTATCTGAATAAATCGGTTCAAAAATAGAAACTTTTTATTAATCAATTATGTATTTATTAAGAAAAAAATTCAAAATGTAAAGATTTGATTTCCTTAATCTTAAATTAGTCCTTAATTTTTTCGAGGGCTTCACGGGCTGATTCCAGCATGGGTTTTGGCGAAAGTTCTTTGCCGGTTGCCTGTTTCATCCACAGCTGAGGGATAACTCTTCCCTGAGAATAAATCCTGATGATCTCATCTGCGAATTTCTTACCTTTAATTTGTTTTTCAATCTGAAAATCAATCAGATGCCCCACAGGATAAGCAGACAGATACAGCGGATAATCGATCATGTGGGAATAAATGGCGAGAATAGGCTGGTCTTTAATACCAAAAGCTTCGGCAAAATACGTATTCCAGATTTCAACAGCGGCCTCTGTAACAGCTTTTTTCAATTGTTCAGCATTGGCTTCAGGATGCTCGTAGAGCCAGCGCCATACTTTCATATCGACCAGGGAAACGCCCATGATTTCAACGGTTGACCAGAAAACATCCAGTGTTTCGAGGTACTCTTTGAGTGGATTGGTATTGTGCATACCCAACAGTTCAAGGTCTCTTTTCTGGAAAACAAAAGCCAGAGCCTCTGTAAATGCTGTCGAGGGAACCCCGTGAAGGATGTAATAATCAACATGATGGAGGCTGATGGTCTGTTCCACATTATGGCCGAATTCATGAATGGCAATGTTGTAGCCTTTGTAATTCATTCCATTTGTTTCAATTCTTGTCCTTAACCGTGCTTTTTCAGATTTCATTTCAGAGCCCCATGCATGGCCGGCTCCCCTAGAAGCATCGACTTCGATTTTGGAAGTAATAAATTTAGCCATGTCCGGACTAAAATCGAGTTTTGTCAGTATTTCAGCCATCCCGTCTTCGAATGCTTCTTTTGTCGGATATTTTTTTCTGACTGTTTCGTCAAGCACTTCTGAAGAAATGGTGCTTCTTGGTTTGAACCCATCATACCAGATGTCGAAGGGTTCAAGCTTTCTTCCCAGCCTTTTGCTGATGAGCTTTGCAGTTTCCTTAAATTCAGCAGACGAACACATTTCTTTAAACATTGCTTCGACCTGATCAATGGTCAGCTCCATGCCGGCATCAAAACTTCTCTGAATGTAAGTGGGATAATTGGGATTGAAGGGGTCCATGGCTTTAACTGCCTGAAAATTATTCAGTAAATGCTGGTAGCGGACATCCGGTTCAGGGATTCCGTCTTTTTCTTTCCCATTGTCAATGAGTTTGTTGGTGTAAGGATTCCAGACAAAATCATTTTTATTGATTACTTCCTGAGGTATCGACTGGTCAATGATTCTTTTCATGACTTCATAAATAATTTTTTGCTTTTCCAATCCGTCAGGATTGCTGTAATTGGCTTTTATTTCATCACGAAGTCCCCAGTGGGTAATCAGCTTCAGGTCATCGGGAAAAAGTTTATTGCCATTGTTGTTGACCAGTTTTCCCATGAAAATATTGTAGGAAGAAATATAAAGGTCGGCATTAGCCTGTACTTCTGAAGCCTTCATCAGCAGTTCAGCCGGGATACGTGAGGTAAATAAATCACCCATGCGCACATAGGCCCAATCGAGGCGCGACCATTTTTCACCCATCTTTTCCTTTTCTTCCAGTGAATAAAAAGGGAAATTCAAAATAACCTTAAAGGCAATTTTGTTTTGAAAGAGGTCTTCTGTCAGGTGAGTCGAAGGGCTGTATGCCCCAAACAGCTCATCAATTTCTGTGATTTCGCCTTTATCAACGTCAACAGCCATTCTCAGATCCTGCGACATTTTGTTGTAAAGTCCCCAAATGGATTCAAAATAACCGGATAGCTTTTCAAATAAGACATATCTGGCAGCAGAATCATTGACAAAAGAGGTTTTGCAAAAATTGATGAAGTCCTCAGCCGATCCATCACTTTCTTTCCAAAGTGCTGCCGCCTGCCTGACACCTTTTTCATACCTGAATTTTTCAGTTTCACCATACAGTGCCTTTATGCTGTCAATGGCCTGTAAAATTGTTTTTTCCTCAATAAAAGCTGTTTTATCCTGTGCTTTTTTCTGACAGGCCGAAAACATTGAAACTAAAACTGCCATAATGATTAACTTTTTCATATTGCTGAATTTTAATGGTTTTTTAATCATAAAAGGACCACGAAATGCCAAATCTGAAATTGAAGGGAGTCATCGGGTAATTTGGAATGACAAAGGTAGAGTTTTCTTTGAAAAGATATTGATGAGGCTGCTCGAACAGCAGGAAAAACCGGCCTCTTTTAACTTTTCCGTTGATGAAAACAGCGCCATAAGGATAAAATGGAACTGAAATGCTGTCCTGAACATAAAAAATATTCATGGGAGCATAGTAAAACGGGGCATTCCACGATGCCGTCAGGCGGCAATCTATACCTGCTTCCAGTGAAAGATTGTTTTTAAAAAGGTTGAATTTGAAATAAGTCAGGTTGTTGAGCATCCATGATGGGAGCGGATAGGCAGCCACATCGGAAGAATATTGTATAACTGCATGATTATCAAAATGAAAATGGCCGATACGAAGTTTTTTCAGCATGCTAAGCACAGCAAGGCTGATTGATGCCGGTGATTGAATGGCTGACAGATCAGTATTGACATACACATAGTTCTTTAAATTAATAAATTGAAAATCAATATAATCGGTATTTTTTAAGTTGCTGATCCCTAAGGAAATGGATGATTCAGAAAAAGGAAGAAAATGATTTTCCCATGACAGATGATTAAGTGTTGCATATTGCAGGTAAAAGGGAACAGCTTTTCGGCTGATGGCAGATTTCAGGAAAAGGGCATATCGGTCTGAAAGTATTAGAAGTGGCTGAATATCAATATGAAAATTATTTTTATTCTGACCCGACAGCACATAATCAGCATCATATTTCAGTATAAATTTTCCTGAGATAATGTTGCCATGTAAAAATGCCAGAAAGGCGTTCAGATTTGAATCGAGTTGACGGAGGTGTGTGATGGAAGCAAGATGGATAAAACCTGCCTGAAATATGGGTGTTTCAGATTGACTTCCATATTTTGAAAGAAAAACACGATTCTCAATATTCTGCCAGTGTATGCTGTCGTTGGTGGCAGTAGAATCATAAAAAATGAAGGGATAATAGGCATTGAGCGGATTCTCTTCCAGATATTGGTAAGCATTTTTTGTCCATGAAAAACGATGTCCGAGATATAAGTTCCCTTTTTTCGCGGAATCTTTCGGATTGATATTCAACTGATGAAAGATGAAAAGTGTCTTCCGGAAATTTTTTTGGGAAGCACTTTCAGTGGCTACGGGTGCTACCAGACGTCTTTGCCAGTTTAACAGCCTGAAGTCCTCGTAACTGATACCTCCGTTACAATTCTGAATGTATTTGTCGGCTGAATAAGCGGCAAAAAGCATATAATGTTCGTCAGGTGTGCGGAAATTGGAGGAAATGTGGAAATTGCTGTTTTGAACTTTCTGGTGATAATAAAACCCGTTGAATCCCATGAGGTTGTAAGCTATGGCAAAGTTGAGCAGTGGATTAATGTTCCGGGAATGAAGTACATTCAGTTGCTGAAGATTTTTACCTCCCTGAACATAATGCAGGTAGGTAAATGGTGTCTTAGTGTTGAAAAAAGAAATATTTTCAGGAAAAGTGAGAAATAAACCGGGGACATTGGCAGCAGGAAAATGAAGACTGTTTTCCGAAAGACGATGTTTGTTACTGAAATAAGGGCTTCCGGTTCCGGCTGTTGAAGTATAAAAGTCATCAAAGCTTTTTAATGGGTCGAACAAATGGAAGCGGTTCAGGGTGGTATCATCAAAGGTTCGTAAATTTGTAGGATAATTTAATGGATTGATATTCAGATATTTTGTGTCTGGTAAAATGGTGTCTTTCTGTGCCTTGAGTACATGTGGAATGGCTGAAAACAGGGTTAACAACAGAATGCCAATGGAAAGATTCAGTTTTATCAGTTTGTGTCTGTTCATGAAAGCTGACTGATAAATTCTTTGATGAGTTGAGTCATGTAGGGTTCGGCATTGCCGGCAGCCTGAAGGACATCCTGTAATGTAACAGCCGGATTTTCTTCATGAAAACCTTCATCTGTAATGACAGACACAGCAAAGACCGGCAGTCTGGCATGACGGGCAACTATTACTTCCGGCACCGTTGACATACCAACCACATCGGCTCCGATTATGCGAAGAAAACGATACTCGGCTGGTGTCTCGAGATTTGGCCCCTGAACACTGGCATATACCCCGCAATGAACTTTGATGGGAAGTTTTCCGGAAATGGATAAGGCAAGGTCGATGAACTCTTTTTTGTAAGGCTCACTCATATCGGGGAATCTGGGGCCCAGTTCGTCAATATTTTTACCACGTAACGGGTTACCGCCAAGCAGGTTGATATGGTCTTTTATGATCATTAACTCGCCTGTTTTCATCTCCGGGTTGACAGAACCACAGGCATTGGAAACAATTAATGCCTTAATGCCTAATAATTTAAGTACCCTGACAGGGAAAGTGATTTCCTGAAAGGAATAGCCTTCATAATAATGAAATCGTCCCTGCATGACGACCACTCTTTTTTTCTCCAGATAACCGAATACAAGTTTTCCGGCATGGCTTTCAACAGTGGAGACAGGGAAATGAGGTAATGTTCTGTAATCAATGGATTTGATGATGTCTATTTCTTTGATCAGCCCTCCCAGTCCGGTACCAAGGATGATTCCATATTCAGGTTGAAAATCTGCTTGTTGTCTGATAAAGCTGACTGTTTCTTTAATTTTTTCCAACATAGTCAAGGATTTTTTGTTTAAACAAATTTCCGGTATTACCATAAAATGCTGTTTCAACCGGTAAAATAAACAACGGCAAATTTTCTAAATATTTTTCTGTTTCAAGGCCTTTAATCCTTGAAAAATCTTTTTCTGTGGTTACGATAATTTTTTTCTCAGCCTGACAATGCTTAAATGTTTCTGCAACTCTCTGAATATTTTTCTTACAGAATTCTTTATGATCCTGAAATTTAACAGGAATAACTTTTTTGCAGACACTATTCAGATATTCTTCAAGTGGACGTGTATCTGCTATTCCCGTAAAAGTAATGATGTGAAAGTTTCTTAGGCTTTGTAAATCAATATTTTCATGACTAAAGGCCGGATAAAGCGGCAGGTACCGCAGGAAAGTAAAAAACACGGATTGATGGGGTAGAGGCCTGATTTTGCTGAGAAAATCATCCTGCTGTTTCTGGCTGAGCGATGGCGGACATTTGGTAATCAGAATGATGTCTGGAAGGCTGGCATATTTCTTTGATTCACGAAGACTGCCTGCAGGAAAAATAAAATCCTGAAAGTATGGCCTGTGATAAGATGTGAGTAATATATTCAGCCCACATCTAACCTGACGGTGTTGCAAGGCATCATCAAGGATGATAAGTCCCTGGTTTTCTGTTTTTTCTGAAAAATATTCAATGGCCTCTTTCCGGTTGTTACTTACCATGATGGTTGCGTTGGGGAATTTTCTGTAAACCTGAAAGGCTTCATCACCGATGTTCCTGTAATTAATTTCATCTCCGGCAATCACAAAACCCTTGGATTTTCTTTTATATCCACGGCTGAGGTAAGCAATGTTGCCGAACTCTTCGCTTAAAAGCCGTATGAGATATTCAGCAACGGGAGTTTTTCCGCTTCCTCCCATGCTCAGGTTGCCAATGGCTATTGTTTTGACGGGAGGATGGAATACTTTCACGACATTGTGAAGATACAAATAGTTTCTGATTCTTGTGGCAAGGTCGTAAAGCAGCGCAAGTGGTAAGAGTGCAACATTTATCTTCATCATAAGTGATTGATTGATGAGTCGCACCTGCTGAAAATCCTGTAAGTTACTGGCATAATAAATTCTTTTCAGAATTCCCTTAAAACTTCGCTGCAGCCTTTCAGCATTTCAAACCAGAAATCTAATGCTGCTGAATCTTTATCTTTATTGAAATAGTTCAGCCAGTGGAGGAAAGTATTACCGTCATTTTTATCTATTTCCTTTTTCCTGAGCAAAAAGCGGTGGACGATGTCAATGTTTCGCCCGCTTTCCCAAAACACAGAGGAATTGCGTGAAGAAATTCTGCTCGCTGTAAAATTAATATTCTCAAGATATTGATTTTTAAGTCCATAGAGGGACTCTATGATGTCAGGTAGCATGTCTTCTGCCCAGCCTCTGTGAAAACGGCAAAAGCCCATATTGTCGAGGATAAGCTCTTTTTTCATCCTGTCGGCATTGAGCCTTCCCAATTCACGAGGTTCCACAAATTCATTTCCGTAATACATATAATATTTTCCCATAATCGCCATCGGAGCCAAAGCACCGGGTGTCCAGTACTGATTGGGGACCATCCAGCCTTTTCTGGCAAATGCATTGTAAACAAAGCAATCCAGAATTTTTTTCCCTTTCTGACGTGACCATTGTCTGGCCAGCTTTCTGGCTCCTTCGCTGAGGTTTATTTTACCTTTGATAATGTTATCAAGCAGTTGAACAGCAATAGCGGCATTGTGCATGGAGTCCTGAACGATAGTAAAGTTTTTATGCTGAAAAACAGGCTTTTCCCTGATTCCCAGTTCTTTAACAGTCAGGTATTCCTTGTCGGCACATTCCATCAGCCACGACAAAACCCCACCTACTGAAATAGCGTCAAATCCATAGCTATCGGCATGGTGGTTGACCTGCTCAGCAGCTCTCTGGTCGAAGATGCCGCACAATGGGCCCATGGTCTGGTAGGGTTCATAATCTTTTTTGTATTGGTTGTTCATTTTCTTGCAAACTGCTGCACAGGGCTCACCACAATTGAATTGTTGTTTTTGCTGAATGGTTTCTTCATTAAACTGTTTCAGATAATGTTCGAGAATAAATTTTTTATGGATTTCAATTCTTTCGGCTTCTTCAAAATAGATACTCTGATAGTTAAAAGAGACCATTCTTCCGGCAAGTGAAGCGTAATTGACGCCAAAAGTTCCACCGGTGTTAAAATTCGGGTCAAAGCGGTATTTGGTAGTGGACTCAATATCCTTGGCTGCAAGTTTTTTGGTATATTTTTCCTCAAACCATTTATTGGCGACATTTCTGTCGGTAAAATCTTCATCAATGTAAGTGCCTCCGTAAATAATGGCAGCAATACCATGTTTTTGTAATAATTTAGACCCAAAGCCACCTCGTCCGGCCCAAGTGTCAACATAAGTATTTTTCCCGGCTTTGACAGGTGCAGAGGCGATGGCTCCGAAGTCGGTGGATTCAGCAGCGGGGCCTGTTGCCAATACACGTGGCTCCGTTTCATATCTGTTGCCAAACAATTCAAGGGTTTTATCCATCAATGCATATAAACCACCTCTGCCTTCTTTCCAGAGATGATGAATTTTAACAGGCATGATCTCCACTTCAATTTCTTCTCCGTGAACCCTGTTGAGATAAACAACTGAAGGAGTAGGTGCTTTGCCGATAAAACTGACCATATTTACCCCAAGATTATCAAACACAAGGGCAGCACCTCCCATTGCTGAAACATAAAATCCACCCCAGCAATCTGAAAATCCATTGAAAATCAAGCGGTTTGATCCCGGAAAAATGGAACCTGCCAGCAATCCGGCTCCAATATTGATACTATTGTATTTGCCTGAAAGGTGAAGACCCAGATCAACGGGGCCAAAAAAATCACCTACTTTAAACTTTATGGTTTTATAGAAACCAGAGGAGGCATCAATCATCAGTACTCTCAGTTGCGGGTTCATTTTTGAAAATTTTATTTTGAAAAATTATTTAACCAATGGAAGAAAATTGCCGCAGCGCGGACACTGTACCTGTTTTTTGGTAAATTCAGGCGGAACCTTTATTTTCAAGCCACACGAACAGTTCAGGAAGGTAAAACTGCTGACTGTCATCATCAGGTCACCCAGTATGCGTTTGTTTTCTTTAGCTGTTGCCTGGGTTTTTGTTTCCAAAGGCTTATCTCTTAACGCGGCATTTTCCTCTTCTTTTAATCCGGAGGATGGAATGATGTGCTGAGCTTTCCCGGTTACCTGCTGAAAAGCTTTCTGGTATTCCAGATAACCTGCTCCTCCTGCAATACTTCTCAGTATTCTGATTCTTTCGGAAATGGGTGGATGGGTGCTGCTCAGGTCAGAAAGCCTCATCCCTTCTCTTTTTAGAGGGTTGACAATGTACATTCCGGCAGTAACTTTATTTGCAGATTTTAGTTCTGATGTATTGACAGATATTTTTTCCAGTGCACTGGCAAGTCCTTCCGGATAACGGGTAAACCTGACGGCAGTAGCATCAGCAAGATATTCCCGTTTACGTGAGATGGCAAAATATAACAACTGTGCGGCAATGGGGGCAAGGATGGCGAAAATCAATGCGATGGCCAGTAAAATAATCTGTCCTTGCCCGCCTTTTGAATCGGAGCGGTATCTGCCGCCTGAATACAGCATGCTTCTCAGGAATAACTGTGAAATAAGGACGATGCTTCCCAGCATTATCCCGGCAACAGTCATAAACTGAACATCCCTGTTGAAAATATGCGCTGTTTCATGTGCGACCACACCCTGGAGTTCATCGCGGTTGAGCCTTGCCAGCAATCCGCTGGTAACCGCAATGGCTGCATTATCAGGTCTGTATCCGGTTGCAAAGGCGTTCGGGGCTTCTTCGTTGATGATGTAAACCTTAGGCATTTTGGGCAAACCGGCTGCAATTTTCATTTCTTCAACCACATTGAATAATCTGGGATGAATGTCAGGTGTAACTTCTTTTGCATGGCTGATAGCCAGAATAATTTTGTTTCCCTGAAAAAAACTGATCAGAGATAATATGCCCCAGATGGCGAGAGCAATCAGCAAACCGGCTGTTCCACCTTCAGGCGGTTTGACATACAGCCCGATAAAATAACCCAGACTCAGCAATACTATTCCCATTAAAATGAACAGCATCAAAGATTTACGTTTATTTGCCCTGACAAGTTCCCACATGGTAAGAGGCCTTTAGGTTTTATTTAAAACTAACTTTCGGAACTTCTCTTTCTGCTTTGTCTTCAATTTCAAAAAATTCAGCCTGTTTGAAATTAAACATTCCGGCAATAATATTGGAAGGAAACATTTCGATTTTGTTGTTGAACATCATGACCTGATCATTGTAATTTTGTCGGGAAAAGGCAATTTTATTTTCGGTGCTGCTGAGTTCTTCCTGCAATGCCAGAAAGTTTTGATTGGCTTTTAAGTCCGGATAGTTTTCCATGGCAATATTCAATCGTCCCAATGCTCCTGAAAGAGCCCCTTCTGCTCTGGAAATATTGCCAACTCCCTGAGCTTCCATGGCAGAAGCCCTGTATTTGGTAATGGCTTCCAGCAGTTCCCTTTCGTGAACCATATATCCCTTAACCGTTTCGATGAGGTTAGGAATCAGGTCGTGGCGTCTTTTCAGTTGTACATCTATCTGCGACCATGCATTTTTTACGGCATTACGTAAGCGTACAAGGCTGTTGTACATGCCTATAAAAATGAAAATCAGCAAAATAACGATTGCTAAAATAATTAATGTTGTGGTCATAATTGCCTCCTTTTATTGTTTGAGTATAAATTTAAAGACATCATTTAATTGTGCAGATAAAGGGTTGTCAGCTCCGCTAGCCGCATAGTCGGCCAAACGATTTAATTCTCCGGAATCAAACCAGATTCCATGACCATTTATACATTTATCAATGATAATGCTATGGTTCTCACCGGCACCTGTTTTCTCCATCTTTTTACGGCAAACCGGACATCTGAGCCTTTTTTCATTCAGGGGATGAACTTCTCCGAAACTGGATAAAAGCTTTTTGATTGCTTCTTCATCCTGAAGCAGAAGCTCAAGTTCTCCACCGTCCAGCCATATTCCTTTGCAGGATGTACAGAAATCTGTTTCAATCTGGTTGAGTTCCAGTATAACCATTACATCATTGCAGAAAGGACATTTCATCAGTTAAAATTTTGATACAAATTAAGCTTAAAAATATCAATCGGGATCACATCTGCCTGAAATAAATAAATTGAAGGATTTGGCAAAAGTTGCCTGAAAACAGGCAGCTTTTGCTAAAAACAAACAAAACAACCCATGGTAAAAATAAAGCTTTTATGTCAAATCATAAGGTTATTTACGGGAGAAAATTTCATTAAACATGGCAGGAAAAATGGGTTAGAACAATGTTTTGTCTGCTTCCATGATAGTTTTTCCGGTAAAATATTCTTCTTCGAACATGTCGCTCAGATGATGAATTTTTATCCGGGCTTTTTGTTCTGAATATCCGGTCCAATAAAATATTTTACCCTGTGATGTTAAAAGATGACCAACAGTAGCAGCAAACGACTCAACAGGTGCAACTGCGCGGCCAATAATTACATCAAATTTCATGGTGATCTTTTCTGCTCTTGCATGAAGGAGCGAAATATTGGTGTTTCCCAGTCGGGATGTAATGTCTTTCAGTGCTTCAATTTTTTTTCCAATGCTGTCGATCAGGGTAAAATAACTCTCAGGGAATACGATTGAAAGAGGTATTCCCGGGAGTCCTCCTCCAGTTCCAATATCGGCAACCTTCATCCCTGGCTTCAGGCTGAATATTTTTTTAAGTGCAAGAGAATGGATGAGATGGTGAAGAATGATGTTGTCAGTGTCTTTTCTCGAAATAAGGTTAATTTTCTGATTCCATTCCAGAAGTAAATCATGGTATTTCAGCAACAAAGCAATTTGATTATCGTCAAGTTCCGGAAAATATTTTTCAAAATACAAGCGCATGTTCTACCATCTGTTTTTAGCGGAAAAGCGGGAAATTAATCCCATCACAGGGAGATAAAGCAGATTATAAATGGCTTCCATGATGGGAAAAGTCCAGATCAAACGGGCAGAGTTTAGTTTAATGGCAGAGATGGAATAGATAAGCCACATAGCAAAATAACGGGCAGCCAGAATACCCCAGATAATATAAGAATAAGGATTTTGAAGTATGGCTCCGGTGAAGAGAAGGACAAACAGCGGGTAACTGAACCATGAAAATCCCAGCCAGAAACGATGGCTGAATTTATATTCATTTCCGGTTTTCAGATGACGTCTTTTTTGCCGGTACCATTTTATAAATTTATGGTGTGGCTTGCTGACCATGAAAGAATCAGGGTGAATTTCTGCAGTAGTGTTTGAAGATAAAGCTATTTTGTTGACAAATAAGTCATCATCACCGTAAGGTATATGAAGCTGACCGCTGAAAGCATGTTGAAAAAACAATGACCTTGAATACATCAGATTACGTCCGACACCCATATAGGGCATGCCGGCAAAGGCAAAAGAGAGGTAATTCAAAGCGGTATAAAAAGTATCATATTGTATGAAGTAGTTTAAAAATCCCTTCTTTTTTTCATAAGGAGAAAAACCTATAACGATTGGTCTTGCCGGAGAGTAATTTCTTGCCATGTATCGTATCCATTTGTCTGACAGTGGGTAGCAGTCGGCATCGGTCAGTAAAATAAGCGGATGTCTGGCTTTTTTAATTCCGAGTGTGATGGCAAGCTTTTTCCCGGTTCTTTCGTTTACTTCCTGCCCGATATAAACAATCTGAAGATTTGAATAATGCTTTTTAAATGCCTTTAAAACGTCAAGAGTTTCATCATTCGATTGATCATCAACAACAATGACTTCAAATTCAGGATAATCCTGTTTGAGAATTTTCGGAAGATGTTCATAGAGGTTATCTGCTTCGTTTCTGGCAACAATAACTACCGAAACCGGCACAAATTCATGATCGGCAGGCATGAAATTGTTTTTTCTCCTGAAAGCAAGATGTCCGTAAAGAACCAGGATAAATGCCAGTTGAATAATAAAGGCGACAATCAGAGGGATAAAAAAAATGTTGTTGAATAACTCATTCATCAGTTAAAAGTGCTAAAAAATCAGGTTGTAAAGGCGGTGCAAATTTCAAAAACAATCTGCATTAAACTGAGAAAAATGAAATAAAAATTAAGACCTTTGCGAAGTTTTTGATAATGAAGCAAATAAAAAATAATCCCGATTATACACCCGATGAAATTTGAAATTACTGCAAGAGATCAGGATAGTCAGGCCAGAACAGGATTCATAGAAACAACAAGAGGAAAAATCAGTACACCTGTATTTATGCCGGTTGGAACACTCGGGAATGTGAAGACCATCCACCAGCGTGAACTTGAAAGGGATATTCAGGCAGAGGTCATACTGGGCAATGCCTATCACTTGTATCTGCGTCCCGGAACTGAGACAATTTCTTCAGCCGGAGGACTTCACCGCTTTATCGGGTGGAACAGACATATTCTTACGGATAGTGGTGGTTATCAGATATATAGTCTTGCTCTTAACCGTAAAATCAGTGATGATGGGGTGAAGTTTCAATCTCATATTGACGGATCAAAACATTTTATCAGCCCTGAAAAGGCAGTTGAAATCCAACGAATGATAGGAGCTGATTTTATCATGGCTTTTGATGAATGTACTTCGTGGCCTGCAGATGTTTTCGTAGCCGAAAAATCAATGAAACTTACCCACCAGTGGCTCGACAGATGCCTGAAAGCTTTTGATGATACCATTCCGCTATACGGGCATACCCAGTATTTGTTACCCATTGTACAGGGAAGTACGTATCCTGAACTCAGAAGAGAATCTGCTCAGTATATTTCAGAAAAAAACTGCATGGCAAATGCCATCGGAGGGCTGTCAGTAGGAGAACCAGCTGAACTCAGAAATGAAATGACAGAACTGGTGTGCAGCATACTTCCGGAATATCGTCCGCGTTATCTGATGGGTGTGGGCAAACCGGAAGATATTCTGGATGCGGTTTCGTTGGGAGTAGATATGTTTGATTGTGTGGTTCCCACACGTAATGCACGCCATGGAATTCTATACACCATGGAAGGTGTGATCAATATCAAAAATGAAAAATGGAAACATGATTTTACTCCGGTCAATCAACCTGCACTTTCGTTTATTGATGAATATTATTCAAAAAGCTATATCCGTCATTTATTTATTTCAGGCGAAATTCTTGCTTTGCAGATTGCTTCCCTGAACAATCTGGTTTTTTACTTCAGGCTGATGGAAGAAATAAGACAACATATTCAGGCTGGAAATTTCTCATCATGGAGCAAAGAAATGAAAGAAAAACTTAGCAGAAGACTTTAAGATAATGAAAATCATTGACCTGTATATTGCCCGAAAGTTTTTGGTAACCTTTATTTTTACCATTTTTCTGTTTATTTTCATAGCGGTGGTTTTTGATTTTGCTGAAAAAATTGATGATTTTCTGGCTACCAATGCTCCTTTGAAGAAAGTGATTTTTGATTACTACCTGAATTTCATCCCTTATTTTATTAACCTTTTCAGTCCTTTGTTCATCTTTATTTCAGCAGTTTTTTTTACTTCACGCATGGCTTACAATACCGAATTCATTGCCTTGCTGAGTGCCGGAACCAATTTCTACCGTTTGCTGAAACCATATTTGCTCGTAGCAGCTATTCTGACCTCTCTCTCATGGTATCTGAATAATTTTATCATTCCGAGAAGCAACGAAAAGTTGATTTTGTTTGAAGAAGTTTACATTAAAAAGCCATATTATTCCGGAAGGGGATTGATTCACAGGCAGGTAAGTCCCGATGTCTTTATTTTTCTGAGAAACTATAATAATTTTGACAGCAGCGGAAGTCGTTTTTCTCTTGAGAAATTTGATGGTGTCAGATTGAAATACAAATTGATGGCACAACGGATTAAGTGGGTTGAAAGCAAAAAAAAATGGATGGTTACCAACTATACTATCAGAACCTTTAATGGCATGAAAGAAAGCCTTAAAAAAGGGGATACTACCTTTATTTCCATTCTGATGACTCCAAAAGATTTTGGGCAAAAAAATTCCAATATGCAGATAATGACCACTCCTGAGCTGAGGAATTATATCCGTGAAGAGCGATTGAGGGGAGAAGAATTGATTATTTCGCTCCAGATAGAAAGATTCCGGAGAACTTCTATGCCTTTTGCAACCTTTATTCTTGTCCTTATTGCATTTTCCATTTCCTCCAGAAGGCTGAGGGGAGGTACCGGAATGCATCTTGGGCTGGGGATTCTGGTTGCCTTCAGCTATATTTTCTTTATGCAGTTTTCAACGGTTTTTGCCACCAGAGGAAACGTTGATCCCCTGATTTCGGTATGGATTCCCAATATCATCTTTGCCGTTCTTGGTATAGTGATGCTGAGATTAGCTCCAAAGTAATTATTCTTCAATCTTGCAGAATATCAGGCTTTTATATATATTGTAAAAGTTTTCTGCCTAAAAAATTTCCAATATTGTTAAAAATAATACTTTTGGCAGCGTTAAAAAAGTTGAATTAAAAAAAGGAAATCAATACCAATGAGCGAAAATTTTAATCCTTTGCAAAACTATGAGGATAGCAAACGAGCAATAGGATACGTTTCACGCAGGGAAGCAAAACAGTCAGATTATGACAGAATCGGGTTTATGTCGGGGCTTGAAGTTCACCAACAGTTAAAAACAAAAAGTAAACTTTTTTGCCGTTGTCCGGCTGGCATTTATCACGCTGATGATGATTATGATGCAGAAATCATCCGCCACATGAGGCCTACTCTGAGTGAACTCGGTGAATATGACGGCACTGCACTCATGGAGTTTAAAACCCGTAAGAATATCATTTACAGGATAAAAAACGATACTGCCTGTACCTACGAAGTGGACGACACACCACCATTCCGTCTCGACAAGGAAGCTCTTGAAATTGCCATTGAACTCTCACTTCTGACCAAACTCAACATCGTTGGGGAGGTTCACATAACCCGCAAGCAATACCTTGATGGCTCCATCCCGACTGGTTTTCAGCGGACAGCTATTATTGGGGTGGAAGGAGAAATACAGCTCAGGCATAAAAAGGTCAGGGTAATTCAGTTGAGCCTTGAAGAAGATTCCTGTCGTGAAATTTCTGACATTGGTCACTGGCGTATCTATAAAACCGACAGATTGGGCATGCCCCTGATCGAAACTGTTACCTATCCCGATTTTATCAATCCGGATGAAGTCAGGGAAGGGGCAGATTATATCCGGTTTTTAAACAGGAGTACGGGAAGGTCGCGTACCGGAATTGGCTCCACCAGGGCTGATGTCAATGTAAGCTGCAGGGGAGGAACAAGGGTGGAAATAAAGGGAGTGGCACATACAAGCTGGATGCCGGAACTGACTCACAATGAGGCTTTCAGACAATTTGCCCTGCTTAGGATTAAAGACCTGTTGCTGAAAAAACTGCCGGATTTTTCGGGATGGAAAATGACTTATCAGCAACTGAATCTGGCTGATTTTAAATTCAGTTATGAGCCCCTCATGCAGGCAAGAAATTCAAAAATCCCTGTGTATGCGGTGAAACTGCCATCGTTTAAAGGAATTTTATCGCATTTCACACAGCCGGGAAAATGTTTTGCCGATGAAATAAGCGACAGGCTGAAAGTGATTGCATGTATCGAAAAACCCAACATGATCCATTCAGAAATGTTTGAAAAACTCATTACTGAGCAGAATCATCAGAAAATTTCAGAACTGCTTGAATGTCAGGAAGATGATGCATGGATGGTGTTCTGGGGACCTGCAGAAGACATCCCGACTGCGCTGGAAACCATTGAAGAAAGATGTAAACTGGCATTTGAACGCGTACCCAATGAAACCCGGAAATCGTTTCCTGATGGAACCACCATGTTTGAGCGTGTTTTACCCGGCCCCGACAGAATGTATCCCGACACCGACTCTGCTCCTATTCCTCTTACTGAAGATTACATTGAAAAAATCAGAAAAGGTCTGCCTCCTTTAGTGGCCGACAGAATCCGACAGCTTCAGCAGTGGAATGTCCCTGAAGATGCTTTTACATTTCTGCTGAAAAGAAATCTGGTTCCATTGCTCGAAAGGATAGAAAAAGACCTGAATATCAGTCCGAGATTTACGGCCATCTTTCTGGCACATTATGTCAAACATATTGAAAATAAATTGCCTGAATCAGAAGAATTCAGCTACGAAAAAGTGTATGATTTGTTCACTTATTTGAAAAACAACAACATAGATTTTGCCATTGCACGGAAAATGATACTGGAGTTGTATCAGCATCCCAAACTGGATTTTGATTCGGTATTGGCCTATGTTAACTTTAAAAAAGTTGATAAACAGTCAATTATAGAAAGAATACCATATTTAAAGGAAAAATATCAGCAGACACGCAGGTCGAAAAAAGAAGGAGCTGATATTCGCTGGATTATGGGACAGCTTCGGAATCAGGCACTTGGAAATATTAATCTTTCAGAACTTCAAAAACACATTACCAGTTAATCAGAAAAAAAATGAGTGAAGATATTTTTCAGGGATATAAAGGAAAAGCACTTGAAATTTTAAAGCGTTTCAATGCCCGGGTATGGGCTCAGGTAGAAATCGACTCGACAAGGGGTTTGTTTAAAGGGACCATTCTGCCCCGTGCTGAAAACACAGACGATGAGCACATTGTGCTGAAAATTATTACCGGCTACAACATCGGAATTGATATCAATACCATCAACAATATCGTTGAAACCGGCTATAAAAAGGCGGTATATCAGATACCTTTAAAAGATTTTCCCTACAGCAAAGAAAAACCGAATGTGAAGTTGTTTGGGACAGGCGGAACGATAGCTTCCCGGCTGGATTATCGTACCGGTGCAGTTATTCCTGCATTTACGCCCGGTGAACTTTACGGAGCTGTTCCCGAACTGGCCGACATCTGCAACCTGACCACAGAAAAGCTTTTTGCCGTTTTCAGTGAAAATATGGGTCCCGAGCAATACAAAAAATTAGCAATTGCCATAGGGAATGAGATAGAGAAAGGTATTGACGGCATCATCATCGGTCATGGAACTGACACCTTGCATTATACAGCAGCTGCCTTGTCGTTTATGGTTCAGAATCCCCCGGTCCCTATCATTCTGGTAGGTTCACAGCGTTCGTCCGACCGTCCGTCTTCCGATGCGGCATTAAACCTCATGCATGCTGCCACAGCTGCCGGCCATGGACAGATTGCCGAAGTGCTTGTGAATATGTTTGGCCCGACCAGCGATGAATATGGCTTTTTACACAGAGGAACAAGGGTGAGAAAAATGCATTCTTCCTATCGTTCCACCTTCAGAACCATTGGCGATACACCGGTTGCTACGGTAAACCGGCAGGGTGTTTTCCCCATAAAAAAAGATTTCAAGCCAAGAAGAAAAGACAGGAATGTAACCATTATGCCTTATTTTGAGGAAAGGGTAACCATGATTTACTACTATACCAACATGAATCCCGACATTATCGACAGTCTGGTAGATATGGGCTACAAAGGTATCATCATCATAGGAACCGGACTCGGACATGTTAATAAGCCTTTGTATCCCGCCATTGAAAGAGCAAACAAAAAAGGTGTAGCCATTTACATGACTGTTCAGACACTTTGGGGATATGTCCACATGTTCGTTTATGATACCGGACGCGATCTGATGGCAAAAGGCGTTATTCCTCTTGAAAATATGATTCCCGAAACCGCTTATATCAAGTTGGGATGGGCTTTGGGACAGACTTCAGATCTGGAAAAAGTAAAGGAAATCATGTTGACTCCTATCTGTGATGACATTACGCCACGTGAACCTTACAACGGTTATCTCATTTATCAGGGAGGCGTTCCTGAAGTCGAAGAGTTCATCCGAAAATTCAGGAAATAAATAATTTCGTTCAGAATTATTCATTTACAGGAAAATTTTACATTTGCACTTCAATAAAAATTAGTTATGGCTGCAAAAAAAGAAACTTCTGATGCTCCTTTTAACATTCCGATTTTTACTCCAGAGAACAAAACCAGATTAGAAAACTTTTATCAGACCTACAAAACCTATATCACATACGGGCTTGGCGGCATTCTGGTTATCTTAATCGGATTTTTTGCTTTTAAAAATTTTATTCTGAAGCCAAAAGAAAAAGAAGCTCAGGATATGATTTTCATGGCACAGCAGTATTTTGAAAAGGATTCCTTCGAAATAGCATTGAATGGAAAAGATGAAAGTTTTTATGGCTTTCTCGATGTCATTGACGACTATAAAATGACGAAAACAGGCCGCCTCGCTCACTATTATGCAGGCATTTGTTATCTGAGGCTTGGGCAGTATGAAGATGCCCTGCATCATCTGAAAAAATTCAGGACACATTCGAGAATGCTTCGCCCGGTTTCTATTGGGGTGACTGGTGATGTATATTCAGAATTGGGAGAATATAAAAAAGCAGCAAAATATTACGTTAAAGCTGCTACCTGTGTAAAGAACAAGCTGACAACGCCAATGTTTTATGCCAAAGCCGCATTGGTGTATGAAGAACTTGAACAATATAAGAAAGCATTGAAATACTATGAGTTACTGAAGGAAGAATTTCCCACCTCTCAGGAAGGTATCAATGCTGATAAATTTATCGGAAGGGTGAAAGCCAAACTCGAAAACTGATTTTTTCGCATGTCTGTCAAGAAAAAGCCCGGAAGCGAAATTGTTCAGTTTTCTGATGAGTTAAAAGAAAAAATCAGGCTCGGAATCGTTGTTTCCGAATGGAATGAAAAGATAACAGGAAGTTTGCTTGAAGCCTGCAAAGATTGTTTTAAAAAACATGGATTTAAAGAAGACCAGATAATTGTTCATTGGGTACCTGGTTCTTTTGAACTTGCTTATGGTGCACAGTTGTTGTTTGAATACAGCAATGTCGATGCGGTAGCCTGCCTGGGTTGTATTATCAAAGGAGAAACACCTCATTTTCATTACATATCGGAAAGTACAGCACTTACCATAGGACAACTTTCACTGAAATACAACAGGCCTGTATCTTTCGGGGTTATCACGTCAGAGACTGAGTTTCATGCAAGCGACAGGGCAGGAGGAAGCAAAGGCAATAAAGGAGAAGAAGCCGCCATGGCTGTTCTTAAGATGTTGAAAATGAAGGAAGAACTCAAATCAGACAATCGCAAAAGCCTTGGATTTGTCTAATACTTTCTTTGATGAAAATCGTAAAGCCAAATTTTTTTCTCATTGGTGCTGCCAAATCAGGGACAACCGCTCTTTCCGTCATGCTGGGGAATCATCCTCAGGTTTATATCAGTCCCATCAAAGAACCTAATTTTTTTTCAAAGGATATTGATATCAGTTCATTTTCAGCAGAATACAGGAAAATAACTTTCCTGGCCGGTGATGACTATTTTCGGCAAAAACCATTGAAAAAAGAACATCTTTCGTTTATTCGCCAGGAACATCATTATTATGCGCTGTTTGAAGAAGCAGGAGATGAAACGGCAATCGGGGAATGCAGCACCTCGTATCTGTATTCGCAGGTTGCTGCCAGGGAAATAAGGAATTTTAATCCTGAAGCGAAAATACTTGTCATCCTGAGGAATCCGGTCAATCGTGCCTTTTCTCACTACCAGATGGCCTTAAAGTATGGATTGACAAACCTTCCGCTGACAGAAGAAGTAGAAAGAGATTTTAAACAGCAGGAAAAAGGCTGGGGCATCAGCCGGCTTTATATTGAACTGGGAATGTACGGCAGTCAGTTGGAAAGGTATTATCAGTGTTTTTCCCCTCATCAGGTTTTGGTTCTTTTCCATGAAGATTTAATTGAAAATCAGGAGGATACCTTTAAAAAAATCTGTCTTTTTCTGGAAGTCGATCCGCTGAAGCCTGAACTGACAGGGAGCTACAACGAGGCAGCTTTACCACGTTTCCCATGGCTGAATAAAGTACTGACCTACTCAGGATTGCGTAAGCTTATGAAGGAAAATATTCCGGAAAAAACCCGAAAAAGGTTAAGTGCTGCATTTTTTACCCGGGAAAATCTGCCAAAGATGAGTAATGATGAAAAAGAGTTTTTACTTGGCTTTTTTAAAGAGGATATTCAGAAAACAGCCATGCTCACGGGCAGAAATCTTGACCACTGGCTAAGTTAAAACTTATTTTTCCACATCATGGATTCAAGTGGTTTTATAGATCTTGCATTGTATTTGGCGGTTTTCAGTTTTGAATAAGGTGTATCCACTTCTCCTTCTGTTTTAAAAAACAAAATCTGAGCGATGGGCATGCCATGATAAACCCTCACTGGATGTATAGTATTGATTTCCAGTGTCCAAGTATTACAGTGTCCGATACTTCCCTTCCCTGAGCAGGGATTGACATAAATACCGAGGCGTGCAGCACTCGTGATACCTTCCAGAAAAGGGACATGATTATGTGATTCAATATATTCTTCAGTAACACCCAGATACAAAATCCCCGGGAAGAGTATAAAACCGTCCGGTGGTATGGTCATTTCTTCCATTTCATTTTTGATACGGGCATCAAGCATGCGCTGAGTATAAGTCAGCAGGTATCTGCCCAGATGCAAATCGTATGAATTTGGTCCGAGACACTCTTCCCTGAAAGGCTCAATTAATATAGTTTTCTTTGAGATTTCATCAAGGATGCGGCTTCTGGTTAATATCACTTCTTTGTTTTTTAATAGTTAACAGCATTTCTATTCCCTCACAAATTAACAAATTTGCAGCGGATAAATTTATCCATCATTTAATGATAAAAGATTTATGTTGCATAGCATAAAAATAACTTGTAACTTTTTAACGTTACAGGATACTAATGAACAATTTTAAAATAATCCCTTATGAAACGAATGAAGCAGATTTTGGTTACCATTGCACTTGGTGCTTTTGTAAAAAGTGTATTCATCCCTCTTGGTGTTATCATAGCTGGCCTTTCCTTTATGGCCGGTGATTGTACACCCGACACACTTATTCCGGTTACCGGTAAAATAGCCTTTAAATTTGAACATTTTGTTAACAACGATACTGCTGTTTTTGACAAGATGATTTACACGAATGAAGCAGGTAATCCATGGGAACTGACCCTGGTACAATGGTTCATTTCCGATGTAACTCTTCACAAAAAAAACGGGGATTCAGTGGTGCTGAACAAATGGACTTTTTATCATTATATCGACACCGATATTCCTTCAACCTTAAACTGGGATGTGGTTGATCCTGTCGATACAGGGACTTATGACCATATTTCATTTATATTTGGTTTTAAAGGTGAGCGCAACAAACCTTTCATGTTTGTCAATCCGCCCGAAAGCCAGATGTTCTGGCCTTATTATCTCGGGGGAGATTCCGGAGGTTATCACTACATGAAACTGAATGGTTTCTGGAAAGATTTGAATAATATCAGGAGGGGATACAATTTTCATCTTGGTGTTGGACAATATCAGGATGTCAACGGCAACCGTATAAAAGTCAAACAGGGAGACGACAGCACCTTCATTTTTGTCCAGAACTGGTTTAAAGTTGATTTGCCATCATCTTTCTTCAGTCTGCAAAAAGATAAAACCAAGGAAATAACCATCAGGATGAATATTGAAAGCTGGTTTAAAACACCCCATGTGTATGACCACAATTATTGGGGACCGGATGTGATGGAAAATCAGCGGGCGTTAAAAACCATTAAGGAGAATGGTTTTGATGTGTTTACAGTTAGCAGTATTAAAGACAGGTAAAAATGAATAAAAAACACTAATATGAAAAGGCTTAAACTGATACTTGGTATTTCAGCTATAATTCCGCTGATTAAAATAGTCATTATCCCACTTGGGATAATATCGGCTGGTATTTCATTCATGGCTTCAGACTGCGACACCACCACTCCTACACCACCATGGCATACAACACCCTATCAGATTCCCTCCCCATCAGGAAACTGGTGGCCGACCCCCAATATCCCTGCTGACAATCCCATGACAGTAGAGGGTGTAACCCTTGGCCGTTATTTGTTTTATGATGGCCGCTTATCCGGAAGGCTGGAGTGCGATTCGCAAATGAGTTGCGGAACCTGCCATTTGCAGAAAAACTCTTTTGAAGTCGGAATGGATAATCCTCGTTTCCCGGGCGGAAGAACAAAAGGCATTCCTGACGCACAATATCCCAATGGTAAATATACGCCTCACTATATGCTGCCTTTGATAAATCTTGTTTTTAACCATAACGGATATTTATGGAACGGGATGATTCATTCCAGTAATCCCAATCTGGGAAGTGCTGCCTATAAAGTTCCGGCTTTACCACAATATCACATGAAAAATATTGAATCTCTGGTCTGGATGGGTATTGCTGCTCAGCACGAAATGAATTCAACTATTGAGAAATCGGTCAATATGATTAAATCCATCAAGTCAAAACCCAATTATGCTGAATTGTTCAAAGCTGCCTATGGAGATGAAGAAATCACCTATGACCGTATCAGCAAAGCGATTGCGCAGTTTGTCAGATCTCTGGTTTCCTATAATTCCAAGTATCATAAATGGGTAAGAAGAGAAATTCCAAAACTTGAACCCAACGAATACAGAGGTTATACCATATATATGTCAGAAAAAGGAGATTGCTTTCACTGCCATGGAGATCCGGTTCTTTTAACCACCAACCTCTTTTACAACAATGGGCTCGACAGTATTTTCAATGATACCCGCGACAGGTATGCCTATACAAAGAATCCGATGGATAAAGGGGTATATAAGGCTCCGACCCTTATTAATATTGAGCTTACAGCACCTTATATGCATGATGGCAGGTATAAAACACTTCGCGAAGTGGTCGATCATTACAGCGAACAACTGGTGAATTCCACTACCATAGACCCTTTGATGAAATGGATTGCCTATGGCGGAACTCAACTGAAGGAAAGTGAAAAAGACGACCTGATTGCTTTTCTCAAGACGCTGACTGACTGGGATTTTATAAACAATCCTGCTTTTTCAAAACCTGCTGACCTGGATACTGGCTGCGATTAATATCGGATTTTTAACGGATTACGATGACTTATCCTTTTTCCGAAGAAATCAGATATTAGCTGATAGGCCTGAAATTTGTATCTTTGTTGTCCAAAAAAATCTCTGAATGGCAATTAAAACAATAGAACCGGCTAAAGGACGCCTTTTGGTTTCAATTCCTTTTCTGAATGATCAGTTTTTCAGCCGCTCTGTTGTTTTACTGACCGAGCACAATGAAGATGGTTCAGTGGGATTTATACTCAATAAACCTCTTGAAACAACTATCACGGAAGCTATTTCTGATTTTCCTGACTTTGAGGCTGTCCTTCATGTGGGCGGGCCTGTGGATAGTTCCTCTCTTTTCTATGTTCATACCCTCGGAGATATCATTCCTGAAAGTCTTCCGGTCTTGGATGGCCTGTACTGGGGAGGTGATTTTGATGTGATTAAAACGCTGATCAGAAAAAGACAGATAAAACCATCGGAAATAAAGTTTTTTGTAGGTTATTCAGGATGGGCAAGCGAACAGCTCGACAGGGAAATAAGAGAGCGTAGCTGGGTGGTTCAAAAATCCACTACCAGAATCATTATGAAACAATCGTCTGAAGAATACTGGAAGTATTTTATCAAGAAAACAGACAGGGAATATGCCGTATGGGCTGATTTTCCTGTTAATCCTTCACTTAACTGATTTTCTGTAGTTTGCGTAAATATTTTCTTCAGGAGAGGAAAAATTCCCTTTCATCAACCTGAAATAGGCAGCTATGGCTATCATGGCTGCATTGTCGGTACAAAATTGAAATGCAGGGACGTATAAATTCCAGCCTTGTTTTTGAGCCAATAGCATGAGGGTATTTCGAAGCCCTGAATTAGCAGCAACCCCTCCGGCCAGACAAATTTCTTTGATACCTGTATCTTTTGAAGCAAGCAAAAGTTTTTCACTCAGGTATGTGACGATGCGATGCTGAAATGAGGCACAGAGGTCGGCTTTATTTTTTTCAAGAAAATCAGGATCTTTTTTGAGCTCATCCCTTATTTTGTATAATAAAGACGTTTTTAACCCGCTGAAGCTGAAATGGTAACCTGGTATTTTGGGAGTGGGGAAATGAAATGCTTTAGGGTTCCCGCTTTTTGCCAGTAAATCAATAGAAGGGCCTCCCGGATAAGGCAGTCCCATGATTTTTGCTCCTTTATCAAAAGCTTCTCCGGCTGCATCATCGATGGTATTGCCAATGATTTCCATTTCCAGATAATCCGTCAGGTGGATAATCTGGGTGTGACCACCTGAAACCAAAAGACAAAGGCATGGAAATGAAGGTTTTGGATCATCGATAAAATTGGCCATGATGTGGGCATGCAAATGATCAACGCCAATCAGAGGAATATTACGGGAAAGAGCAAAACCTTTGGCAAACATAGCTGCTACAAGTAGACTTCCGGCTAATCCCGGACCTTGAGTATAAGCTACAGCTGAAATATCTTCCGTTTTAATCCCTGAATCTTCAATGGCCTGTTGGGTTACCGCTGCGATGTTGCGCTGATGAGCCCTTGAGGCAAACTCAGGAACCACACCACCATACTTGCTATGAATCAATTGGTTACTAATAATGTTGGTAAGAATTTTGCCATCTTTAAGTACCGATGCAGATGTTTCGTCACAGGATGATTCCAAAGCAAGGATTACGCTCATGTATTTATAGTTACCTTTGAATTTCAAATAAAATGCGATGGCAAAAACCGGTGCAAAATTTTTTAAATTTCTGAAATTATTTGCATGGGTTGCCACATTTATTATTCTCTTTTTCATTATTGCTTCAACCATACTGTTTGAAACGAATTTCGGGAAAAGGACTTCAGGAAAGATGGTTGCTGATTTTCTTTCTTCAAAATTAAAGACAAAGGTTGTAATAAATTCTTTTTCAATAGGTTATCTTGGTGCAAGGATCAAAGGCGTGGAATTGTATGATGAAAAGGATACCCTCGTATTGTCGATTAATGAATTACATTTAAAATATAATTCGCTTCGACAGAGTCCCCGAAATTTAAAAATCAGCTTTATGGAAATTACCAGGCCATATTTAAATATGGTCAGGCATGGGAGAGGTGAATCTTTCAGCTATGAGGTGCTGATCAGGAGACTTTTCCCTCCTTCAGAAGGTGAAAGCAGTTCAAAATTTTCAGTCAGAAAAATATTACTTAAAAACGGAACCTGGAGATTGCACGAACCTGAACGGACAAAAAGCCTTGGACTTATGCACTACAACGATTTTTATGTTACAGATATTTCTTCCACACTCAAAAACTTCAGGATTTACAAGGGAATACTCGAGGCTGATATAGAATCATTGAACGGACAGGATAAGAGTACTTTTCTCATTAAAAACAGTTCAGGAAAGTTGACCATTGATTCAGCCAAAATCAACCTCACCGGCATGACACTGAATCTTTGTGAGAGCGAATTTCATGGCAATTTCGGTTTCTTCTTTGATAATTATCAGGCATTTGCTAACTTTAATTCCAGTGTAGAGATCCGGGCTAATCTTCATGATTCCCGGCTTAATCTGAAAGATTTAAGATTTTTTTCACAGGAACTACAGACTTATGTGGATAATATTTTCATTGAGGGAGACGTAAAAGGTACACTCGACAACATGAAGGGAAATGATCTGGTTATTCGTTATGGTAAAGATTTTAAATACATCGGGAAAGCGAAGCTTGTCGGTTTGCCGGTCTGGCAGGAGACTTATTTTGACCTGGATGCAACAAGTCTTTATTTTTCCTTTAGCGATCTTTCAAAATTGATTCCGTCACTTTCTTTTTCACCCATGCTGACTGAAAGCGGAAGATTGTTGTTTGTCGGCAAGTACAGTGGCTTTCTGAATGACTTTGTAGCTTATGGAACCATAGCTTCAAAATTTGGTAAAATTAAAACAGATATTAACCTGAAATTACCTGAAAATGGTCTTTCGGTCTATTCCGGAAATATGGAACTCAATGATTTTCAGCTTGGACAGTTTCTTGGCGTGAAAGAAATCGGCAGAACTACCCTTCAGGCAAATATTAAAGGCAATGGCTTTGACCTGAAAGAGATTACAGCTAATCTGAATGCCTCGGCCAACTATTTTGAGTTTAAAAACTATACTTATACCAACCTGAAATTCAACGGAGACATTATCAAAGAGCTGATAAACGGAAAATTTACAGTTTCAGACCAGAATCTTGATCTGGACTTTAAAGGCAGTATTGATCTTGGCAGAAAAAAACCACAATACAATTTCACAGCCGACATTAAAACAGCCAACCTGCAAAACCTGAATCTTTATAAAGATTATCTTCAACTAAAAGGAATTGTTGAAATAAGTGCCTCAGCAAGCAACCTGGACGATATTGACGGGAGGGTGCTGGTGCTGAACGGGAGGGCAGAAACCTCAGCCAGTATTTATCGGGCCAATACGATACTGATTCAGTCAAAACCTGTTTCAGACAAAAAGTTTCTCACTGTTCGCTCCGATTTAATTGATGCCAGCATGGATGGGAAATTCAATTTTGAAGATATTCCCAACATTATCCTGTATAGTTTTAGTCATTATGTTGACTCCTCATTGTTTAAAGTTAAAAAAAATCCCGAGCAGGGACAGTTCCTGAATTTTGATGTTACCTTTAACAAAACAGATTTCATAAATCAGTTACTAAAAAACCAGATTGTTTTTACTGATAATTCAAGAGTAAAAGGTTATTTTTCGGTTAATGATCATGCGATCAGGGTAAATGCGAATATGCCCGGTCTGAGTATCAGAAATTATAATTTCGGGACACTGTTATTGAATTTATCCTCAAAAGGCAAAATACTCAGCGTGTATTCTTCTTTCAGCAATCTTTTCAAATCAGACAGCATTCTGGCAGAAAATGTAAACTTAAGTGCTTCTTCATCAATAGACAATGTGAATTTTACATCATATCTTTTTAATCCTCAGTACAAAACTCATCTGGCACTGAACGGAGGTATGAAACTAAGTAATGATTCTGCTTTGGTAGTTCTTAATAACAGTTATCTTACCAATAAACTCAGTGAAAAATGGAATATTAATTCAGACACCGTCATCATTAACTTTAAACCTGAAATTTATGTCTCGTATCTTGAGCTGACCAATGCCAATCACATTCTGAAAGCAGTCGGCACTATCAGCAAAAGCGGTGATAAACCCCTGAGGTTGGTGGTAGACAATATCAGCTTTGATTTTTTCAAGAATTACATTCCGGTTAATTTATCCATGTTTGACGGAACTGTCAATGGTCAGTTGGTCATTTTTAATTTACTTGGAAATGCTTATTTCGATGCAGCTTTCTCTGTAAATCCGCTTTTTTATGAGGGTGATAAAGAGTTAGGTACACTGATACTGACTTCTTCGCATAATCCGGTCAGCTATAAAACAAACATAAACGGAAAACTGTATTCCACAGGAATGGACGATGTCATGGAAATCAACGGATATTTTGATTTCGTCAAGACCAAAACGATGGATTTAAATGTGGAGGTGCCACAAACCAGCCTGTCGAATTTTGAACCTTTTGTTTCCTTTATGGCTTCTGACATTGAAGGAGATGTAAACGCCAATGTCAGGTTTTCAGGGCCATTGTCAAAATATAAGGTTGAGGGGAAGGCCTATTTTACAAATGCTTATTTTACAATAGATTACCTGAAAACACGCTATCATTTTACAGATCAGGCAAGGATGGACGAAAACGGGATTTATCTGGAAAACATTGTAGCTTATGATGAATTCGGGAATCAGGCTTCAATTTTTGGTGGGGTAAAGCACCGCTATTTCAATGATTTTTATCTGAACATCGGTATTATCGGATACAATATACATGGTCTAAACACCACTTCCAATGACAATTCAATTTATTACGGAAATGCATTTGCATCAGGGAGAGTGGATATCACCGGCCCCCTCAACAACATAAAAATGAACATGCAGCTAAAATCCGAACCTAATACAAAAATCTATCTGAATGCCTATGACGACAATACTTTTGGAAATTACAAATACATCAGGTTTACCCAGGGAAGTTCATCATTCAAGCAATATAGCTCAAATGATATGTCGGGTATTTCAGTCAATCTGGATATGGAAATTACACCTGATGTTGAACTGACCATCATTTTTGACCCGGTTACCGATGATGTTATCCGTGCCAAAGGCAGTGGAAATCTGAAACTTCTTGTCGATGAATACGGGAACAACAACATGTGGGGAACTGTCTTTATTGATGAGGGAACTTATACCTTTTCGACCATTATCAAGAGAAAATTCAACGTTACGAAAGGAAGCAGCCTGACATGGAAAGGGGATGTTTATGAGGCAGAGGCCAATATTGAGGCTATTTACAAGCTGGAGGCAAGTGTTTACAACCTGATCAAAGACAATAAAAACATGTCGCAGGAAGAGAAAGACCTCTACAGACAAACGAATTTTCCGATAAATGCCAAACTGATACTCACGGGAAATCTCTTTTCTCCTGATGTAAAACTTGATTTTGAAATTTTAAATACAGGAACGTTGTCTTCAGGGAAACAGGATATTTTTCTGAATCAGCAGATAGCCAATATCAAGAACAACGAGCAGGAACTTAACAAGCAGGTAATCAGTCTTTTACTGTTAAATAGTTTTTTGCCGCCTGAAACAGGGCTTACCGGAATTGCCTCGGAGAGTGATTTCAATCTCAATATCGGTTCTTTATTGTCCAATCAATGGAACCAATGGCTGTCAGGATTTTCACGGCACATCAATACCAAATACATCAACAACATTCAGTTTGGAGTCAATTATGCCAATGAAAAACAATATCAGCGCGAACTTGATGTATTGCTCAGCGGAAGCCTGTTTAACGACAGAGTCGATTTCTCCGGAAGCTATGATATTGAAAATGATAATACTAACTTTCAGGTGAATTTTCAACCCATCAAATCGAGTCGTTTGAGAATTAAGGTTTTCAACAAGGCTGAAAATAATCTGGCTTATCAGCAGGACATCAACCGACAGGGTATCGGGCTCTTTTTTAAGCAGGATTTTGATAAATGGGGTGAAATTATCAGGCGGAAGAGAAATGTGATTTATTCCAAATAATCAGTTCAGTGAGTAAAAGCATACTGAATCAGGTTGGCTCCCATCTTCAGTGCTTTTTGCCTCACTTCCTCGGGGTCTTTATGAACGCTCTGATCTTCCCAGCCATCTCCTAAATCACATTCATAAGAATAAAACAAAACGACCCTGCCTTCATGTACGATGGCAAAGCCCTGAGGGGGTTTACCGTCATGTTCATGAATTTTGGGCAAACCGTTCGGAAAGTTAAATTTCTGATGATAAATGGGGTGATCAAATGGCAATTCAACCAGTTCATGTTCAGGAAATATCTTTTTTATCTCATTACGGACAAACTTGTCCATTCCATAGTTGTCGTCAATATGCAGGAAACCGCCTGCAAGCAGATAATTCCGAAGGTTCTGAACTTCCTGAGGCGAAAAGATGACATTCCCATGTCCGGTCATGTGTATGAAAGGGTAATTAAAGATTTCTTCACTTCCAACATTAACATCTTCAACACCTGTAATGTTGGTACCCAGATTTTTATTGCAGAAAGTTACCAGATTGGGCAAGCTGGTCGGATTGGCATACCAGTCTCCGCCTCCACGATAAACCAACCTGCCGATTTTAATTCCGGTTTGTCCATAACTATTGTGAAAAAAAGCTAAAATGATAAACAGAAAAGTTAAATGCCTCATAAACTGTTAATTACGTTAATTGCAGAAAGAAAATGAATGGCAGCGGTTTCACTTCTGAGTCTTGCCTCACCGAGGCTCACCGTTGCAAATCCATTGCCACGTGCAAGCCCGATTTCTTCATCCGTAAAATCTCCTTCAGGACCGATGATAAAAACCAGGGGATTGTTTTTCCTGTAAATATGGCTTAATATTTCAGATGAATCTGCTCCACACCAGGCAATTAATTTCTGATAATCAACAGCTTGACTTTTCTGTACAAATTCTTTCAGCTTTTCAGGTGGATTAAGTTTGGGAAGATATGCCCTGAATGATTGCTTGATGGCACTGATGATAATTTTTTCGAGACGCTGAAAATTGACTTTCGTTCTTTCAGTTCTGGCTGATTCAATCAGGCTTATCTCACTGATGCCCAGTTCAGTCAGTTTTTCAACTATCCACTCAAGATTTTCTCTTGTTTTGAGCAGACATACAGCTGCATGGATAAAAACTTTTGATGGAGGATTTTTTTTAACTTCCTGAATATCAATAATAGCTGATTTGTTGCGTTCACCGGCAAGTTTGCCTTTAACAATTAAGCCTTTTCCATTGGTAATGAAAAGTGTATGACCTGTCGCGGCACGAAGCACCTTGAGCAAGTGATAGCTTTCTTCTTCACAAAGCTCAAATGTGGAGACAGCATCGGAGATTTTTTGGTCGTAAAAAAGAATTTCGTTCATAAGTAAAAAAAAACCCTGCAGCAAAGATACTGCAGGGTTTCAAACTGTGCCCAGGAGGAGACTCGAACTCCTACACCCGAACGGGCACCACCCCCTCAAAGTGGCGTGTCTACCAATTTCACCACCTGGGCAAAAAATCTTGTGATCCCGGAAGGATTCGAACCTTCGACCCACAGCTTAGAAGGCTGTTGCTCTATCCAGCTGAGCTACGAGACCCGACTTTTAATTGATTTCGGGGTGCGAATTTCGGATTTTTCTTCATTCAAAATTCGAAATTGAAAATTTTCAATCCGAAATCATTTTGTCGGGGTGAGAGGATTCGAACCTCCGACCCTCTGCTCCCAAAGCAGATGCGCTAACCGGGCTGCGCTACACCCCGCGATCACCATTAAATCAAGAACTTATGCGGAGAGAGGGGGATTCGAACCCCCGGTACCCTAATCGAGTACGACAGTTTAGCAAACTGTTGGTTTAAGCCACTCACCCATCTCTCCCTGACCTTTTTCATTCAGGAATAGCTGAATATTCCTGTTTACGGAACTTTTTTCCGGTGGGCAAAGATATATATTTTTCATAAAAAAACTTTTACCTTATTTTTTTCATCGTCTTTGAAGGAAAGCACTTTTTTATCCTTAGTCAGTGGGGATTTATTTCTTAATTAAATATAAGTAAAAGATTATCAATTTTTTAGATTATGATAAAAAATTTTTGCACATGAGAAAAAGCTGTATATTTGCTACTTAATCTATCGATTAAATAGAGTAATTGATTTATGAAAAACTATTTTAAAAAACTGCAGGAGGATGTAAGATTTCAGGAAGGTTTGAATGCCTGTATCAATTGTGGAACGTGTACAGCAATATGCCCTGCTGCTGAATTTTACAGGTATGATCCGCGCCAGATTGCAGATGTGGTACAAAGCCGTAATGATGATGAGATAGAGACGCTTTTGAAGTCGGATACTATCTGGTATTGCGGAGAGTGTATGAGTTGTAAAACAAGATGTCCGAGAGGCAATGCTCCGGGATTGATTATCATAGCCTTACGCTCATTGTCGCAGGATACAGGCCTGTTTATTCATTCGGAGAAAGGGAGGCAGCAACTAGCCGTCAAGCGGACGGTAGGCGAGAATATTTTGAAAACAGGTTATTGTGTTTATCCGGGAAGTCTCATTCCCAGCCTGCATCCTGAGCAAGGTCCTGTATGGGAATGGGAACTTGAAAATATTGATCATGTCATGCATAAATTGGGGGCAAACTATAATGGAGAAGGAGCAGGTGCGCTTCGGAAAATCCCTGAAGAATCGCTAAAGGAATTAAAGGCAATATTTGATGAAACCGGAGCTACCGACAGGTGGGAACTGATTGAAAAAATCTCTGCCGAAAAAGCAAACGATATGGGTTTAACTTTCGATGAAACCATGAATTGCTCCTATTTTAAATACATTTACAAGCATAATTCAAGAAACCATTTTGCAGAATGAAAGAAGAAGGTAAAAAGAGAATCTGGTCGGAGTATCAAAAAGAAGTACCTGATGATCATTATTATTATGTCAGAAGTTGTATCCGACAGACATTTTTCCCCGGCTCGGAGCAGGCATTTCTGAGAATATTAAGAGAGGAATTAAACAGGGACGTTTATGAAAACCCTTATCATACTACCTGCACAGGCATTGCTTACCATGCCGATATTGTTCCTTTTGATACAACGATGACGGTGGTCGCCCGCCAGTTTGCACTGATGACTGAATCGGGATACCGCAACTATGTCCCTTCCTGTATCACTTCTTTTGGTATTTATACGGAGATTCTTGAAACATGGAAACATTTCCCTGAAGTTGAAGCCCGCATCAGGGAAAAATTATGGAAAGCCACTAAAAGGGAGTTTAAAATCCCTGAAAATCTTTCTCATTCGAGTGATGTCATTTACCATTTCAGAAATGAAATAGCTGAAAAAGCAAAATATCGTCTGGTAAATTGCAAGACCGGTGAGCCATTAAAGGTAGTTGACCACATTGGCTGTCATTATGCCAAAATGTTTCCTGAAAAGGGGATAGGAGGGGCTGAATTTCCACAGGTTCTTTCCGGAATGATTGAAGCATGGGGAGGAGAGGTAATTGATTATCCCGAGCGCAGGCATTGTTGCGGATTTGGTTTTCGTCAATACATTGTTCAGGCAAACAGGGGATATTCTCTTTCATGCAGCAGAAAGAAGTTTGAATCCATGGAACCGTATGAACCTGATTTGATTATTACTAATTGCCCCGGATGTCCGATGTTTCTCGACAGATGGCAATATGTAATCAGTGAAATGGAGGGAAAAACCTATGGTAAAAACGGTTTTGGAATTCCTGTTTTTACCTATGAGGAAATTGCAGGATTGGTTTTAGGCTACGATCCATGGGAACTTGGATTGCAGGTTCATCAGGTGAGTTGTGAACCTGTGCTGGATAAAATAGGCATACCATACAAGCTGACAGAAAAGTTTACAGGTAAAAACAAGGAATTTCTGGGGGTACCTAAAATGCCTCAATATTTAAAGTTTTGTTGTTAAAGTCAGGATATGAAAAAGAAGGTTCTTGTCATCGGAGGAGGAATTGCCGGCATTGAAGCCTCAGCTTTTTTAAGCAATATGGGCTTTGATGTTACTTTGGTAGAAAAGGAAGAAAAGGTTGGAGGACACCTCAATAATTGGGAAAAGTTATTTCCGACCATGCGATATGGGTCTGAAGTCCTTGATTTTCTTAAACAAGGATTGAATGGCAAAGTAAAAGTTCTGACCTCCAGTGAGCTTGAAAAAATTGAAAGAATTGAAGATCAAAGGTTTGATATATCAATTTCTTCAGGGTTAAATGAGACTGCCGATGCGATTCTCGTAACCACAGGTTACGAATTGTTTGATGCCAGAAAAAAAGAGGAATATGGCTATGGGATTTACGAAAATGTAATTACTTCAGCTGACCTTGAAGGGTATTTCAACAGCAATCGGGAAGTCAGGACGAGCGGAGGAAAAATCCCTGAACGGATAGGTTTTGTTCATTGTGTGGGCAGCAGAGATGAAAAAGTCGGAAATGTATATTGTTCAAAGGTTTGTTGTGTTACGGCAGTCAAACAGTCCATCGAAATAAAACAAAAATATCCTGATTGTGAGGTGTTTTGCTTTTATATGGATTTGAGAATGTATGGGATGCATTTTGAACATCTTTTCAAAGAAGCTCAGGAAAAATATGGGGTTCAGTTCATTCGCGGACGACTATCGGAAGCATTTGAGAATCAGGATAAATCAGTTTTAATAAAGGTAGAAGACACTTTGCTTAACAGACCTCTGAAAATGTCGGTCGATTTATTGGTATTGATGGTGGGTTTTGTTCCGGCACAAGGGACGCTTAAAATTGGCAGGATGCTGGGGCTGGAAAACGGTATTAACGGCTTTTTTAAAACAAGAGATCAGCATACGCTAACAAATGTTTCGAATGTTCAAGGGGTGTTTTTTGCCGGATGTTGTACTTCTCCGAAAACCATTACCAATACCATCACTGATGCCCGTGCAGCCGCTTCAACGATTGCTGCATATCTGTTAAATTGTGAAATTGATAAAAGAACAGTAAATACCAGAAAATGAAATTTGGTTTTGAAATTTTAAAAGACAGACAGATAGATTTTGACAAACTCGACAGATCATTTTCTTTTTATCTGAGGGAGAGTGAACCTTCGTTCAGGCTATGCATTTTTTGCGGAACATGTGCTTCAGGGTGCTCTGCAGCTAAGTTTGATAATTTCAGTCTGAAAAATGTTTTTTTACTGATTAACAGGGGATTTACTGAACAGGCCACAGATGAAATTAAAAAGTGCTGGTTGTGTGGCAAATGTGTTTTGTCTTGTCCTCGTGGCGTCAACACCCGCCAATTGATTTTGAAAATTATGCAGAAAACTGATAATAAATAGCTTATGCATTTTCATCCTTTTGTTTTGCCTTTTTTGCTGGGACTGATTTTTATAGTTGTCTTCTTTGTTGTTAAAATAATCTACTGGTATCAAAACCTTTTAATTGAAGAAAAAATCAAATTCAAACAATCGGTCTTTACCGTCAAAACATGGCTGGCTATCAAAGAAGTTTTTTTTGAAAGTTTGCTCCATCGAAAGGTTTTTAAAATTAATCCATTGCTGGGCTACATGCATTCGAGCATTGCCTTCGGCTGGTTTTTGCTGATTGTCATTGGCAACCTTGAATCAAGGCTGTATCATCCCTCTGACTTGAATCCACCTTATTATCCTATCTTTTTGAGCTACTTCGATAAAAGCAGCCATGAAGTATATTGGTTTGCGGGAATTTTCAAATTTGTCATGAATCTTCTGCTGTTGATCATTCTGACAGGTGTTTCGCTGGCCGTCATCAAACGTTTCTACGCTAAACTGTTCAGTATGAAAAAAACGAGCAGCTTAAAATGGTCTGATAAAATTCCCCTTTATGCCCTCTGGCTGATTTTTCCTTTCAGGCTTCTGGCAGAAAGTGTTTCAGCAGGTTATTACCACAATGGAGGCTTCCTGACCAATTCCCTGGGCTCTGTATTGAGCAGTTTCATTCCTGAATATCCTTTTGTTGAAATGTTTTACTGGCTTTATTCCATTTCACTCGGAATATTTTTTATTAGCCTTCCATGGTCACGTTATATGCACATACCTTCTGAAGTGGTATTTATTTTTTTCAGAAATTATGGGGTTGATTTCAGTCCGGCAAATAAAGCTGTAAATGAAGTTGAAGTTTTATCCTGCTCAAGATGCGGTATCTGTATCGATACTTGTCAGATAATGTCTTCAGCAAGGGTCAATCATATTCAGGCTGTTTATTTCCTTCGGGGTGTCAGAGAGAAAAAATATGATGAAAACAAAACATTTAATTGCCTGATGTGTGGAAGGTGTTCCAATATCTGCCCGGTTGGAATTGATGTCAACAAATATCGATTGAGTCAGCGAATCGAAGCAAATATGCAAATTGATTTACCTGCTGATAAATTTAAAATCAATCCATTGGAAAAAGCTAAGGTCGGCTATTTTGCAGGATGTATGACCCATCTGACACCCTCGGTGAAAGAAGCAATGATTCAGATTCTGAACCAATCAGGCTCAAACTGGATATTTCTGGATGAAAAAAGCGGTATTTGTTGCGGAAGGCCTGCAAAACTTGCCGGATTAACCTCAAAAGCCGTTTCACTTCAAAATGCCCTGAAAGAACTTATTGCCTCTGCTGAAATTCAACAATTGGTTACTTCCTGTCCTATTTGCCTTAAAACCTTCAGAGAAGATTACAAATTGTCAATTCCGGTTGATCATCATTCGGTGTTTATCAATCAGCTGATAAAAGATAAAAAACTGATTTACAGTCGATTAAATCTGAATGCAGTGTATCATGATCCCTGCGAAATGGGCAGGGGATTAGGCATTTATGACGAACCAAGAGAGCTATTGTATAAGGTCATTCAGCTCAGGAATCATCAATATGAAAAAGATAATGCACTTTGTTGCGGAGGCAGTCTGGCCGGCTTCAGGCTGACAAATCAGGAAAAAGAACTGATTACCAAAGACGCTTTAGAAAAAATGAATGTAGCTGATATGAATATTCTGGCAACTTCCTGCCCGATGTGTAAAAAAACATTTGCCAGATATGCAGGGAATAAAGTTTCCGACATAGCTGAAATTGTGGCAATGGCTATGAAAACAAAGGAAGAACAAAAACATATCAGTGAGCAAATCAGCATAAAGGAGCTGCTATAGACAATTGGTTTTCACTATGTTTTATAGATGTCTATATTCAGTTTCAGCTCTTTCACTATATTTAAGAGAAGATGAATGCGGCCCGCATATTTTTCAAATGATTCGTACCTGTCAAGTCTGCTGAATATATCAGGGTTGAGGATATTGGTATGGGAGAATATGGCAATAAACATGGCGTTGCCGGTAAAAGATATTTTAAAAGGAAAAGGGATAGCCTCTTTCAGTCCGTTAATTCTTTCAATCATGGAAGGCGTCAGGATATATCGTGCTTCGATCTGATTGTCTGAAAAAACACTGAAATTGGATTCAAAAACAGGATCTTCAAGTTTTACCAGATTTTTCCACATCTTTCCGATGAGTTCATTGAGCATTTCACCAAATACACTTCCGAAAACAGATCTGGAATAATCGGGAATGACAAGGGTGTGTCCGCTAAAATTTTTGTTAAAATCGCTTTTAAACAGGATACCTTTGAATAATTCACTGATAGAAACCTCAGTTTTTGATTTAGATTTTTCCACCTTTTTATCCAGAACGTGCAGGTAGCTAAGCCTGAAATGAATCTGTTCGGTTTGCCCTTCGATCAGGTCGCTGCCTTTGTAGCGATGTATCTGGTGAATGCTGAAAATTTTGCTGTTTCTGAAATCCTGCTCCGGAATCATTTGATCCGGGAGATACTTAATAGATTGGTTTTCAATAATTTCAGGAATGACAAGTTGCTTGTATTTTGTCGCAAACTTTTCCTCCGTCTTTTTTAAAAGCAGAACCGGTATCATGAGGATAAGAAGAGAAAGAATAATGCTCCCTGCCTTGAATATAAAAGATTTTGACATGAGTTCATCTCCGATATAATAAGTTCCTGAAATATAGGCCACTACTATGATTAAAGCAGTCAGGATAATACGCCTGATCAGAAAAGTTTGCTTATCGGGAGGTTTTTCAGGGCGATGAAACAACTGCCATTGTTTCAATTGTTCACCTGAGAATGAATAAACCGCAATAATTAAAATAAGATAAAAGACAGCTTTAAAAATGTTGACTGCAGTTCTCATTTCGAATTCACTAAAGGGGAAAGCGTGGAGAAATCCAATAATCAGGCTGAGGACAGCCAATCCAAATATCAAATAGTAAATTTTGCCAAATAAGGCTGAAAAAATAACAGCTTTCTTACTTTTTTCAATTTGAATAAGCTCTGCTTCGATCCTGCTGAATGTTGATGTAAGATTGTGCATTGTAATTGTTTTCAATTGCATTTTCATGGCAAAGGTAACAGCAATGAAAAAATAAATTAAGAGTCAATCGGTTTAACGTACTTTTGTGGTGCAAATATTTGAAATAATAACCCTATGGCAATTTATCTGACGATTGCTTTGATAATATTGTTGATTGCGATATTAATAGCATATAATTCAATTATTTACAGAAAGAATCAGGTGGACAATGCCTTTGCCGGTATTGATACAATGTTGAAAAAAAGATATGAACTGATACCTGCCCTGACTGAAACTGTTAAAGCTTATATGGCGCATGAAAGAGAGCTTTTGGAAGGAGTTACCCGGTTAAGGAATTTGTATTTATCAGAAAATCAGCAATCAGGGAGAATTGAATTTGCCGATCAGCTTGCCAGACAGGTAGGAGAGTTGTTTGTTCAGGTTGAAAATTATCCGCAGCTGAAGGCAGGCGAAAATTTTCTGAAGCTACAGGCTGCATGGAACGAGATGGAAGACCAGATTGCAGCTGCCCGAAGGTTTTACAACTCCTCTGTGAATGATTATCACAATTCGCTGGAAATGTTCCCTACCAATATCATTGCCCGACTGATGGGCATGAGAAAAAAATCTTATTTCAGCATCAGGGACGGGGAGAAAGAAATTCCATCAGAATAGGAAATTCATGTTCAAAATTCGGGGTAAAAACATCTTTCCCCAGTGAGCTTTTTATTTCTTCAATTTTCCAGAATTTTCCATCTGCCAGTTCATCAGGGTTGTAGTTGATTTTTTGTTTGGTTTGGGTTAAAAACATGAAAATCAGCTCACTTTCATATTTTGTCTCCCAGACATATTTTTTGACAAAAACCGGATTGAAGTTTTTTAACCCTATTTCTTCTTCAACTTCTCTGAACAATCCTTGTTCGAGCGTATTTCCCCATGAAATATGCCCGCCCACGGCAGTATCCCATTTTCCGGGTTGTATTTTTTTGTCCATTGGCCTTTTTTGAAGATACAGTTCGTTTTTATCATTGAAAACATGCAGATGGACTACCGGATGAAGCAGGCCTTTTCCCTGATGACAAAGTGTTCTCGGGGCTTTTCCTGTGATGTTCCCTTCTGTGTCAACAAGAGGTAGCCATTCGTCATGCCGGTATTTTCGGGCAAGCATTTTATTTTTGACAAATTCATAGGCGATAAACACACCGAAAAGGATATAGAAAAGTATCCCGCTGATAAACACCCATGCTTCGTTGCTCAGATAATATGAAGAATAGATAATCAGCAGAATATGCCCTGTGATGATGAAAAAAAACACTTTCAGGCTCCTGTTAAAAAGGCTGATCTGAAAATCGCTGATTTCAATACCTCTGAGGTAGCGTTTCGACATGTTCAGCAGGAGGTTTCGCGGTGTAAATACGGAAATACCGATGATAACTGCCACGATAGCTTCTATGATGGCTGGTTTGAGTTTGAAAAAAATATCATTTTCAAGAATGATGGAAATGCCGCCCATTAAAGTTAACAGAGCCGTATCAAGGAGGACAAATGTGTCTAATTTTCTGGTTTTTATGAAAATAACAATAAATTCGCCCAGACCGGTCAGGATGGAGATGATGAGAGCTGTTCTGGTATTAAATACCTCATCGGCCACAAAGAAAATAATCAGAGGGATGAAGCCCGGTAACAGTTTTTTTAAAACAGAAGTCTGATTCATATCCTGTACTAAATACAAACAGGAACAGTTTTTCAACCGTTCCTGTTTGTCGTGTTCATGGAATGTTTATTTTATCAGGGTAAGTTCATTAATCAGATTGGTGGCACCTCCTAACTTATCGATGACAAACAGAACATAGCGGATATCGACACTGATAGTACGATTCAGATTAGGGTCAACAATCAGGTCACCTGTCATGGCTTCCCAGTTACCGTCAAAGGCAATACCGATAAGTTCCCCGTTGGCATTAATTACCGGACTGCCTGAATTACCACCGGTTATATCGTTGTTGGAAAGGAAACAGACATAAAGTGTATCACCAACGCCATAAGGTCCGAAATCTTTTTTCAGTAAAAGTTCCTTGAGTTTGGGGTCAACGATGAATTCTTCATTGGTCGGATCTTCCTTCTCCAGTATGCCATAGTGAGTCGTATAGTGTTTGTAAAATACACCATCCCGCGGGCGGTAGGGAAGTATTTGTCCATAGGTCATGCGAAGGGTGGAGTTTGCATCAGGATACATGACCTTATCTTTCTGATATTCTTTCATTAAGGCAATAAAATTGTTCTGATAATCTTCAAGTTTCATCGAAACAGACAGGTAGATCATGAGATAGTTATCTCTGAAAAAGTTGCCAATTTCCTCATTGAGTCTGAAAAAAGCATCATTTTTCAAAGCTTTTGCGCTTGGTTTGGCTTTGAATTTTGCCAGTTTTGCACTGTCGAGTATGATGGATTTGGCAAAAAGTTCATCACAATAAAGTTTGATTTTTTCTTCAATGGTGCCGGTTTTGTATTTTGTTTCTATATCATTAAAGATGGCAAAAGATTTAGGATCTGAAAGGCTTTGATAGAATTTCAGCAAGTACTGAGGCAATACTTCTTTTTCTATGTCGATGGTTTTAAGTTTTTTCATGTGATCGAAAGTAGCATACAGTTCATCCAGCTCTGAAGCCAGTTCTTCCGGTTTTGATCCCTGTTCCAGCTTATTTTTAATCTGATTGAAATCACTGGTATATCCAATGATTTCGAGGCGGTTAAGTCCTGCTCCGAGATAGTAAATTCCCGGCATAATTTTTTTAAACCTGGTGTAAGCTGTTTCCAGGTCATTGAGCACATTGTTGTATTTCTCTTTTCTTCCCTGATCGGTGTAAATCCATTCTTCAATTTTCCGGTCTCTTTCCTTGAATTTTTCAACCAGATTGTAATTTTTCAGTCCCAGCAATTGTCCTTCAAGATATTTCCAATAGTTTGACAGGGAAGCATAATCAGAAGCCAGCTCAATTCTGACAAAATCGCTTTTATCCATCTGGGTTTTCATGGCTTTGAGCTTGATGTCAAAAATATCTATAAGAGCAGGCTGTTCATAATTCATTTTAAAATCGAGGTCGAAATGCGACAGGTAACGTTCGGTGGTTCCGGGATAGCCCAGAATCATGGAAAAGTCATTTTTCTGAACACCTTTCAGTGAAATGGGAAAATATTTCAAAGGCTTGTAAGGAATATTTTCATCACTGAATTCAGCAGGTTTTCCGTCAGGGCCGGTATAAATTCTGAGAATCGAAAAATCACCGGTGTGGCGGGGCCACATCCAGTTGTCGGTATCTCCTCCGAATTTACCAATTGAGGAAGGAGGTGCTCCCACAAAACGAATGTCTTTAAATGTCTCATAAACAAGCAGATAATATTCTGTCTGGCCAAAATAGCTTTTTACTTCTGCATTGTAATGCGTTCCTTCCACTGCTTTGTTGACAAGAGAATCAATCAAATCCTCATAGTTTTCTCCGGCATCTTTTTTTGCATTAATTAGTGCCGATACATCTTCCATATACACCAGCCTGCTGATGGTGAGATTGGGGATAGGAATTTCTTCTGCCAGTGATTTTGCCCAGAATCCTTTTGTAAGGAAATCATTATCAACGCTTGATAACTCAGCAATGGATTCATATCCGCAATGGTGATTGGTAAAAACCAGCCCTTTGTCGCTGACAATTTCACCGGTACAAAAGCCTTCTCCGAGCCTCACCACTGCATCTTTGATCGAACTGTGGTTGATACTGTAAATATCGTCAGCGGTCAGTTTGCAGCCAAGCTGTTGCATCTTTTGCTCATTGAGCTGTTTGATATACAAAGGAAGCCACATTCCTTCGTCACCACCTGCAAAAAGCATCGAAAAATTGCTGAAAAGAAAAATCAGCAGTAAGTGTATCTTTTTCATGTCTTTAGATAATTGTGATTTAAACGTAAATAAATTCAGATTAATTGAAGTGCGAATATAAAATTTGTATTCTGAATTTTCTTTCGATATTAATTTAATTTTAATGAATTGACACAGTGAACCCCAACAAGTTGTTTTCTTTTTATCTGATCAGCGTTACAGGTGGAAGTGCATCTGGTAAATCCCTTTTCATTTCTGCACTGAAGGATTCTTTTTCTGAAAAAATCACCATTATCTCTCAGGATGATTACTATAAATCCATTGAATATCAGCATAAAGATGAAAAAGGTATTTACAATTTTGACCTTCCTGAGGCAATTGACCATGATTTGTTTTTGGAACATCTGACCCTGCTTTCTACCGGCAAAGTCATTCGCAAACTGGAATATACCTTTAATCATCCTGAAAAAATTCCCAGAGAAAAAGTTTTCTATCCCCGTCCTGTGGTCATCATTGAAGGGCTTTTTGTTGAATACCATCCGGTCATTTCCCAAAATATTGATTTTAAAGTGTTTATTGATGCAGATGAAGAAATTTGCTTTCAAAGAAGGCGCAGGCGTGATATTTTTGAACGGGGTATCCCGGAAGAGATTTTCCTTCATCAATGGAATTTTCATGTGTTGCCGGCATATCGGAAATTTGTTTTGAAGTTCAAGGAATCTGCCGATTTAGTCGTTTTGAACAATCAGGATTTTGACGAGGGCCTGGAGTACTTAAAAGCTTTGATTTCCAGTAAAATATAAGATGTTGGATTACCAGACAGCCATAGCTTATCTGTTTTCCCGTTTGCCCATGTATCACCGCATCGGGCCTGCTGCCTACAAAGCTGATCTGAAAAACATTCAGTTTCTTGATAAAAAGCTCAGCCATCCGCACCGGAATTATCCATGTATTCATGTGGCAGGTACAAACGGTAAGGGATCGGTAAGCCATTTACTGGCTTCTGTTTTTCAGGAAGCAGGATATACAACGGGATTGTTTACCTCACCTCATCTGATCGACTTCAGGGAAAGGATTAAGGTCGGTGGAAAACCGGCTGATACTGATTTTATCGTTTCTTTTACGGAAAACATTAAAAAATCGATTGAAGAAATTGAACCTTCTTTTTTCGAAATTACCACAGCGATGGCCTTTCAATATTTTGCTGAAAAACAAGTAGATATAGCTGTTATCGAAACAGGTTTGGGCGGGCGGCTCGACTCCACCAACATCATTGAACCTGAATTGTCGGTCATTACCAACATCAGCCTTGAACATACTTCCCTGCTTGGCAGTACCATCGAAAAAATTGCCATGGAAAAAGCAGGCATTATCAAAAATAATATTCCTGCTGTAATTGGCAGAAAATCTGATGATTATCTTCATGTATTCAGGGAAAAAGCAAAAGAAACCAACTCTCCCTTGATTTTTGCTGAAGATAAATTTTCAGCCGGATTTTTAACCCATGAAAAAACCTTTTCTGTGTATAACATCTTCAAAACCAATTATTTAGAATATGAGCATGTTTTGTGTGGATTATCCGGAAGTTACCAGGCTGAAAATCTGTCCACCCTTATGGCAAGTATCGATATTCTTTCAGAAAAATTTAAAAAATTAAACAATAAGTCCATACTGAACGGGATCAAAAATGTCGTTTCAAATACGGCTTTGTGGGGCAGATGGCAGATTGTTCAGGAACATCCATATCTGGTGCTCGACATTGCCCATAATCCTGATGCAGTAGAGAAAATGCTCAGGGAACTCAGGCATTTTCAATACAAAAATCTATACATCGTTTTAGGCATGAGTGAGGACAAGAATCATCAGCTGATATTGGAAAAATTTCCCCGCAATGCTTTTTTTTACTTTTGTAAGCCTGATGTCCCCAGGGGACTTGATTCTGATTTGCTTTACAGGTTTTCCTGTGAAAAAAACTTAAACGGAATTAATGTAAAAACCGTTTATAATGCTTTGGAGTCTGCCCTTGACAAAGCAAATGAAAACGATTTTGTTTTGGTTACAGGGAGTGCTTTTGTGGTAGCTGAGGCACTTTCCTATCTGATTGAAAAACAAATATTTACTCAGTAGTTTCAGACTAATTGAACCAGCTTGTCCAGAATGTTGCCGGCAAGGTTCAGCATGGCCTGATGATAAGAGACATTGACCTGGCGGAGATGACGATTGGCAATGACCAGATTGATAGTTAAGGCCTGATGTCGGAAAAGCCTGCTTAAACCAAACAAGGCTGAGCTTTCCATTTCAAAATTAACGATGTGTAAGTCCTGAAAATTAAAACTTGCAAAAATGTCAACCAATTTATTGTATGGGTGCTGAAGCCTTAAAATTCTTCCCTGAGGGGCATAAAAACCGGGAGCTGTTACAGTTATGCCGGAGGGATAATCACTGCTGAATAAATCGAAAAGTTGCTGTGATGAAGACTGAATGTAAAACGGCAAATTAATCTCCGCCTGAGAAAGATGCTGCGAAATTTTTTCTCTGATAACTAATTCATCATCAGTTAATCGGAAATTGTAAAAATGGTTGAGGTTGTCGAGTCCAATAGCCATCCGGCTTACAATTGCACTGCCTGGCTCATTTTCAGGATGAATGGCTCCGCAGGTGCCAATTCTGATAAAACTCAGCTGTGTTGTCTTTTGCTTAGGTTCAAAGCTTTGTAAATCAATATTTTTCAGGGCATCAATTTCATTCACCACAATATCAATATTATCGGTGCCTATTCCTGTTGAAAGGATGCTGAGTCTTTTGTTTCTGTAATATCCCGTATGCGTAATAAACTCTCTCTTTTCTTTTCTGACTTCCGTTTTGTCGAAAAGTGAAGAGATAAGCCCGACCCTGTCTTTATCGCCAACAAGTATTATGGTATCAGCTAATTCCTCTGGATGAAGGTTCAGGTGATAAATACTGTGGTCGGGGTTTAAAATAAGGTCAGATTTTGAAATCATGACAGGTTTTTATTTTGATGCAAAAGTAAGCGAACAGTTAGAGATTATGCGATAATTTTGAAGCTTCAATAAAACAGCTTTGATTACCTATTTACGCCAGAGAAATCCGCTTAACTATCCTTTACTGCTTATTTATACATTTCTGATAAATTTTTCATGGTTTTTTTCCTTGCCTGAACCTGACAAACAGAGTGAGTCTTTTTTTTACTATCTGTTTGGAAATCATTTTCATATAACCGATGAATTTGTAGCAGCTATTCTCTCTGTTGGTTTGATTTATATTACTTCCTTGTTTTTGAATGCAGTATTTTCAAGGCTGAAGGTTTTTAATGAAGTAAATCTTTTACCTGCCTTTATTTTTGTTACCCTTAAAGCAATGTTCCCGCTGACTGCGGTACTTACACCTTTTTATTTTGCCTTAATCATCATGTTTTTAGTAGTTTACAACCTCCTGCTTCTGTTTGATATGACACATGCCCCCGAACATTTGTTTTTTACATCTTTCTTTCTGGGCATTGCAGGTTTATTCTATTTTCCTGTAAATTATTATTTTCTGTTTATTCTCATTGCTTTTCCGGTTCTGAAAAGACCTACTTTGCAGGAACTTTTTCTCATTCCCGTGGGTGGTGCCATGCCGCTTTTCTTTGTGGCCTTTTACTTCTATCTGACCGATCAGCTCAATGTATTCCATCAGGTTTTTGTGGATGTTTTTCCGGGATTTGTTGTCCCCGATTTCAGCCATTACACTTTTACGATTTTCCCCGTTGTTTTTTTATTTGTCCTTCTTACCATTGGTTTTTTTCAGGATAAATTTGCTTTCATGGCTAAAAATGTCAGAGAAACAAGGTTTAATACTACCTTTACTGTTTATTTCTTTATTTCAGGAGCTGTATTCGTATTTTTAACCAAACTCCCTTTTTCATTTGCCGTCTTTTTTCTGATTCCTGTTACCTTTTTTCTTGGCAGTTTTTTCATGAAAGGTAATAAAAAATTTATCAATATCTGCTTATTGCTGATGATGGCAGTGGCGGTTTTTCAACAGTTCCTTTTTATCGTTGACTAAAAGATTTACGCCAAAACGATTTTTTGTGAATGGTCGCTGAACCTGCATTCAATCCGTCACCTGAGTGATTTTCAGCATATTGGTTTTTCCTTTCATCTTTAATGGAATACTTGCCAGATGAATGATGATGTCGCCCTTTTTAATAAACTTTTTACTCCGTAAGAATGAGGTGGTAAACTGGATTGAATCGTCAATGTTTTCAATGTCTTTAATTAAAAATGCCCTGACGCCCCAAACCATCGATAAGCGGCAGATCAAATCCGGATTTTGGGTAAAGGCAAAAATGGAAGAGCGGGGCCTGTAGCTTGACATTTTAAATGCAGAATATCCTGATTGTGTGAAAGTTACAATTGCACTGGCTTTTGAAATATCGGAGAGCCTCCGGGCTGCATCACAAATTGAGTCGGAAAAGAAGCGGGAAGAATTGGTGTGCGCAATATCTCTGTTGTAACTATAGCCGTTTGCTTCTGTATAATCAATGATTTTCTGCATGTTACGAAGTGCTTCAACCGGATATTTTCCGACAGAGGTTTCACCGCTCAGCATCAGGGCATCGGCTCCATCTAATACGGCATTGGCAATGTCGGTAGCTTCAGCTCGTGTGGGCTCAAAATTGGTGATCATGCTTTCCATCATTTGTGTGGCTACAATGACCGGTTTACCTTTGCTGATACATTTTTCGATAAGGGTTTTCTGAATCAGGGGGACTTTTTCGAATGATGTCTCCACGCCTAAATCTCCGCGTGCTACCATGATAGCATCGCTCCGGTCAATGATTTTGTCAATTTCTGTGAGGGCTTCGGGTTTTTCAATTTTTGAGATAATGGCCGTATTCATCCCTTTTCTTTGAATGATTTCACGTAGTTTGTCCACATCAGCTGACCTCCTGACAAAGGAAAGCGCTATCCAGTCAACATGATGCGACAAGGCAAATTCGAGGTCTTTCAGGTCTTTTTCTGTCAGACACGGCAGGCTGGTCCTGGTATCCGGCAGGTTTACGCCTTTTTTGGATGAAATAGGGCCTCCGTTCAAAACCTTTGCTTGGATAACTTTATTCTGACCTGCTGAAACTACCTGAAGTTTAATTTTCCCATCGTCCATCAGAATGACTTCTCCGGGTTTTACTTCCTTTGACAGATCAGGATAATTGACATACAATATCTTATCATTACTGAGGCAGGGTGTATCAGTTATTTCAATAATGGAACCTGTCTGTAGCAGAACGGATTGTCCTTCAACTTCACCTATTCTGAGTTTGGGACCCTGAAGGTCAGCCATAATACCGACCTGGGTTTGAAGTTCTTTGTTTAGTTCCCTGATTTGTTGAATGACTTTCAGATGGTCGTCATGACTCCCGTGAGAAAAGTTCAGCCTGCAAATATCTACCCCTTCAAAGATGAATTGCTTTAAAACTTCTTTAGAGGAAGAAGCAGGACCAATTGTGACAATCGTTTTTACCTGAGAACGATTCTTTCTTAATAATTCTTTCATGTTTTTTATTTATTTCATTCTGAATGTGCCCTCATTAATCCTTGTCAATATACTCTGCAAAGGTATTTATTGTTTTTTAAACAGAATTTAAGCGAATGAAATTTTTTGACAGTAAGACCTCTATTGAACATCATAGCTGAAAGCGTATGGGTAAATTCAGCATAACCCTGACAGCTTTACTTTTTTGATAGCCGGATGTCCATTTTGGCATGGCCTTAACCACTCTGACTGCTTCATTATCAAGCTCTTCTGAAACCCCTTTCAATACATTAACTGATGAAACTGAGCCATCTGTTTCGACAATAAAACTGACAATGACCAAACCCTGTATTTTATCTTTAATGGCAGACTGAGGATATTTAATTTCTTTTTTAAGATAGTCAGAAAGAGCTTTTTCCCCTCCCGGAAACTCAGGCATTTTTTCGACAACCATATAAGGTTCGTCTTTCGTTGAAAATGTATCGTTTTGAGCGGCTACATCAAAAAAAACAGCGACAAAAATCAACAGCAGCATTGCTTTCATAAAAGTAATTTTATGCTTAAAACGGTAAAAACAGATTCCGGTCAGGCCAGAATTTCAAACAAAGATAATCATTATCAGGGAATTAAAATCAAACAAGAACAAAGGGCAAAAAAATTTGAAATTAATTTACGGCTGAAAGGTTTTAGCTGACCGGACAGGCTTAAATTTGCAGGGACAAAAAAAATGCAATGCAGGATTTTATGGAGTTGTTAAAGATAATTCTCCCGGCTCTGCTGGTGTTTCTGACCTCATGGTATCTGATAAGGGAATTTTTACGAAAAGAAGAATCCAGGAGGATAGATGAACAAAAACGGCTGATAGGGAAGGATGCTTTAATGCTTAGGATGCAGGCATACGAGAGGCTGATATTGCTTATGGAAAGGATTTCGCCTGCCGCTGTTGTGTTGCGTTTAAGTAAAAACAACCAGACTGCCAAAGACCTTCATTTACAGTTAATCGGGACGGTCAAAGCTGAATTTGAACATAACATTGCCCAACAGCTTTACGTTTCAAAGGAAACCTGGCAGATGGTAGTTGCCTCAAAAGAAGAAACAGTCAGGCTTTTCAACATGTCGAAAGAAAAATGCAAGGAGAATGACAATGCCATTGTGCTGGCCAAAATCATTTTATCTGACTGTCAACCGACTCAGGATTTGATTTCCAAAACCATCGACCTGATAAAACAAGAGGCACAAAAACTTTTTTAAGACTTTTTTTGTAATATAATGAAAATCAAAAAGTTGTATTTAAGAGCTATTGCTTTGCCCATCCTGTTGCTGCTGGTTTCATGCAGCCAGTATTTGGTAACGGGATATGAAGCACTGCAGGTTCAGCATGCAACCAAGACTGAAATTGACGCCATTATTCAGCCCTATAAAACAGAGATTGACCGGGAAATGAACGAAGTCATCGGATATTCAGGCATGGAAATGAAGACAGGCTTCCCTGAGGGTTTGCTCGGTAATTTTGTTTCCGACCTGATGCTTTCTTCCGTCAGAAAAGATTTTAAAGAGAATGGTGAAAGACTTTTTTCACTGACCAACAATGGGGGTCTCAGGCGTCCCTTACCAGCCGGAGAGATTACAAGAAAAGTTGTTTTCGAAATAATGCCATTTGATAATCAGGTAGTTGTCATAAAGTTAGACAGCCAGTTGATGGATAAGCTCTTTACCTATATTATTAATGGTGATGAAATGGCCATTGGAGGATGCCGTCTGACTTATCGTTCGGGTCAATTGGTTAAAGCAGAGATCAATGAAAAAGAGTGGGACAGAAGCAAATCGTATTTTCTGGTTACTACAGATTATCTGGCAAATGGCGGGAGTGGAATGGAGTTTCTAAAAAGTGCTGAGACGGTATGGCATACAGGAATATTGCTGCGGGATATGATTATTCAATATATTGCTGATAATCAGTCGAAAGAGATAAAAATAGAATCAAAGGAAGATGGCAGAATCACAATTGATTGACCGGAGAGAGTTTTTGGATGTTGGGCTGAAGTTTGGGATTGGAACTTTAGCTCTCGGGCTTGTGCCATCTTTGCTGAAGGCATCCGGTGAGCCGGAAGGATTGCTGATTCTTCATACCAATGATGTTCACAGCCGGATAGAACCATTTCCGATGGATGGTGGAAAATTTCAGGGAATGGGAGGTTTTTCGGCAAGAGCGGCCATGATTGATGAAATCAGAAAGAAACACCGGAATGTTCTGTTGTTTGATTCCGGAGACATTTTGCAGGGAACGCCTTATTTCAACCGTTATCATGGTGCGCTTGAGTTCAGACTGATGTCGGAAATGGGATACAATGGGGCCTGTATCGGAAATCATGATTTTGATGCTGGCATTGAAAATCTTGCTCATCTGGCAGAATCAGCAACTTTTCCTTTGATTTGTTCAAATTATGAAGTGAAAGGAACGCCACTTGAAGGGAAGGTGAAGTCTTATTCAGTGTTTAAGACAGGAAAAATTAAAACAGGGGTTTATGGTCTGGGGATTGAGCTGAATGGTCTTGTGCCGGAGCAGTTGTATGGAGGAATCAGGTATCACAATCCTGTGGAAAGAGCAGTCTGGGCAGAGGAAATTCTTAAAAAGGAAGAAAAGTGCGATTTTATCATTTGTCTTTCCCATTTAGGGTTCAGATATGAAAATTCAAAGGTCAGCGATGTAGTAATTGCCCGAGAAACATCTTTTACTGATCTGATTTTAGGAGGCCATACCCACACTTTTATGCAAAAACCCGAGGTTGAGGAAAACCTTAAGGGAAAAAGTGTTTATGTCTTTCAGAATGGATGGGGTGGGGTATATCTGGGATGTATAGAGGTCGGGAAGGGGCCAAAAGATTCAAGTAAACTTAAGGTATTAAATTCATTATCTGTATGTTAAGTTTTTGTAAAAAAAATGAAGATTTTTTTTTCACATTTGGTGAAAAACTCGACCTTTATAGTTTGGAAATTAATTAAGGAATTCAAAAATAAAACAACTTTATGAGCGAAAAGTACATTGAAGTCTGGGAAAAATGTCTTGAGATTATTAAGGATAACGTAACGTTACAGAGTTTCAAAACATGGTTCAAACCCATACAGCCGGTTAAAATGGAAAATGATGTACTGACCATACAGGTGCCCAGCTTGTTCTTCTATGAATGGCTGGAAGAACATTATGTAAATCTGCTCAGAAAAACCATAAAAAAAGTCATTGGCCCGAATGCAAAACTTGAATACAATATAGTGGTAGAAAACAGTTCTGAAAACAAACAGCAACGGACAATCAACATGCCGGCTTCAGAGCTTGGGAAAGATGAAGGTATGGAAGTTTCCATGCCATTGAATATCAGCAACAGCATTAAAAATCCATTCATCATTCCTGGTCTGAAAAAAGTTAAAGTTGATCCGCAGCTTAACAACAATTTTTTGTTTGAAAACTTTATTGAAGGCGAATGTAACCGTTTGGCCCGATCAGCCGGACTGTCCATTGCCTCAAAACCCGGTGGAACTGCTTTTAATCCGTTGTTTATTTATAGTGGAGTTGGGTTGGGAAAAACACATCTTGTTCAGGCCATTGGCAATGAAATACGTAACAATTTTAAAAACAAGGTTGTGTTGTATGTTCAGGCCGAACAATTTGCCAATCAATATTATGATTCTGTCAGAAATAACATCATCAACGATTTCATTAATTTCTACCAGATGATAGATGTGTTGATTGTGGATGATGTTCAGTTTTTTGCAAACAAGGAAAAAACACAGGATATTTTCTTTCATATCTTCAACAGTCTCCACCAGAATAGCAAGCAATTAATATTGACCAGTGACACTGCTCCCAAAGATATGAAAGGTCTTGAAGAGCGGCTGCTTTCCCGTTTCAAATGGGGATTGTCCACCGAAATTCAGAAACCTGACTTTGAGACCCGCATTTCCATACTTGAAAATAAAATGCACGCTAACGGAATAACCCTGCCAAAAGATGTGGTTGAATACATTGCCTATCACGTAACCTCCAGCATACGCGAACTTGAGGGGAGTCTGATTTCCATTCTGGCGCAATCTTCTTTCAACAAGCGTGAAATTAATGTCAATCTGGCAAAAGATATTCTGAAGAGCTTTATTAAAAAGTCGTCCAAGGAGCTTACCATTGAACACATTCAGCGGCTGGTAGGCGAACATCTGAATGTTTCCATTGAAGAGATTAAGTCAAAAACAAGGAAGAGAAATATCGTTCAGGCACGACAGATTTCCATGTATTTTGCCAAAAAGCTCACAAACAGTTCGTTGTGTGTAATCGGAAAGCATTTCGGAAGCCGCGACCATTCTACGGTGATTCATGCCTGTCAAACCGTAGATGATCTGAAAGACAGCGATCCGGAATACAATGCAAAACTGAATGAAATTCAGAAACTTATCATGATAAATCTGGGTTAGAACACTCAGGGGCAGGGGATATTTGCCTCCACTCTTTTCCCATCAACCTTTTTAACAATAAAGGCATTTTTTATTCCCATTTCAACAATGTCTTTTTTGAAACGGCAGGCATCTTCAAGCTTATCGAAACGGCCTATCATCAGCCTGATGGATTGATTGACTGTATCGATATTCATGTTGATCAGGGAAGGTGCATATCGGGAAAAACTGAAATTTTTAAAGTATCCTATCTGAACTTCATACTTTTCACCTGAAATACCGGAAGTAAAAATCGGCCCTGCTGTCTGAGTATCTTCAAGCTGTTTGTTATATGCCAGCACAGACAGGCTGTCAATAACTTTTTTAAGCTGTTGGTTTTCTGTTCTCAGGCTATCTGTCAGTTTCAGGTCAACACTGTGTTTTTGCAGGCTAAACCTCCATTGACCGTTTCCCTGATAAAACTGAAAATAAACAAAGAAACTTGCAGTAGTAAAAAAAAGAATGATAAAGATGGCAAGCAGGATGTAGAGACCTTTCCCGTTCGAAGTTTCTTCATCCAATACTTCTTCATGATTATCATTTATCTCAGAAAGAATCTCACTTTCAGGTTCAAACTTCCTGTTTTCAGTCATTTTTTACTGTTTTTGGCATTTTTAAATTGTGTTAAAAATAATAAATACCTCATAACTGCTTTCCATACGATATGCATATTTTTGTTTACAAGTTGAATATCACTTCTGTAAACGAATAGGATATGTTTAAGCAGACAAAAGTTTTAATCAAACAGATGGATGAGTACCTCGATGCCGTAAGTCAGTCGGGTATTTTGTTCAATCTGGCTATCAATGAATTTTTAAAGAATGAATATGAGCGGTTTAATGTTCATTTGCTTTCATTGACAGAAGCGGAACATCAGGCAGATAAACTGAAGCGGAAAATTGAAAATGATCTGTATGTCCATTCCCTGATTCCTGAGTACAGAGGAGATGTCATGCGACTACTGGAAAGGCTTGATGAAATTATCGACACAGCAAAGGAAGTGGTGGTCAATTTTGATATTGAAAGACCAGTCATCATGAACGATATGACAGAAATGTTTTCCGGGCTTGCCGATATTGCCTGTAAAGCAGTTGATTCAACGGTTTCAGCTGCAAGAATGTATTTTAATCATCCTTCTCAGATCAGAGACCATCTGCACAAAATATATTTTTACGAGAAGGAAGCCGATCATTTATCAGATAATCTGAAACGAAAGATTTTTAATCATCCCACACTGGAGCTCAGTCATAAAATGCATTTGAGATATTTTGTTGCCCGTACCGATTTGCTTGCAGATACAGCCGAATCGGCAGCCGATATGCTTTCTGTGTATTCGATAAAGCTAAGTGTCTGATTACATGATTGTTATTTATCTGTTTTGCGGGTTTTTACTGGGATGGTCGCTGGGAGCCAACGATGCAGCAAATGTGTTTGGGACAGCTGTGGGTACGCGAATGATATCTTTCCGTAAGGCAGCCTTCATTTGTTCTTTTTTTATCGTGCTTGGTGCTGTTTTGGGCGGTAGTGGAACCACGGAAACCTTAAACTCACTCGGGCAGATAACCAATATCCGGGCTGCTGCTCTTGCTGTTTTTATTGCTGCGCTCACCGTTTTCGGCATGACCTGGCTACGTCAGCCGGTTTCTACCTCGCAGGCTATTGTCGGTTCAATAATAGGATGGAATCTGGCGATGCAGCTTCCTCTTAAAAGTGAACCTGTGATAAAAATCTTTTCCACCTGGATTATTTGCCCGCTTTTATCTGCATTGATTACTATCATTATTTATCTGGCCGCAAGGAAATTTATCTTTAGCAGGCCTGTCAATCTATTTAAAAGGGATGCTTACATCAGAATGGCTTTGCTGGTGGCAGGAGCTTTCGGAGCTTACAGCCTTGGTGCCAACAATATTGCTAATGTCATGGGTGTTTTTGTCAATTCTGTTAAATTTGAGGATATCAAGGTGTTGAATGTAACCATCTCATCATTGCACCAGCTTTATTTTCTGGGAGGACTTTCGATTGCTGCAGGCGTATTTTCATTTTCAAAGAGAGTGATGATGACAGTTGGTAAAAATATTTTCCATTTATTGCCGGAGCATGCTTTTATTGTAGTCTTCAGCCAATCAGTTGTTTTATTTCTTTTTTCTTCCAGTCGGTTGTCCGACATGATGATAAGCATTGGTTTACCGCCATTCCCGCTTGTACCTGTTTCAAGTACGCAGGCTGTTATAGGTGCTGTTTTGGGCATAGGACTGATGAAGTCGGTGGCAAGCCTTAAATTCAGGATTCTTGGCGAAATTGCCTTAAGCTGGGTTTTAACCCCACTGGTCAGTCTTTGCCTGACTTTCGTCACATTAAAAATCTTTGGTTTTTAATCCTAATTTGATGTTGTAAAGAGTCAGATCCGTTTACATGATAATTGTTTTCAGGGAGTGTTTTAGCCCCCAAATAAGTCGGACAGAAATATAGTTTGAAATCTATAAATTTGTCCAAATGAAAAAGAGAACTTATAGCAAAGAAGAGAAGCTTCAGAAAAAATTGGTTATTATTTTGAATTGCCAAGAATTTTGTTGTATCTGTTCATGTCGGTAAAGAGTTTCAGGGCTTCTGCTATATCCTGATCGTAGGCAAGGTTGTAAATGATTCTTCCTTTTTGAAAATAATATCTTGAAACTATTTCATTTTCAATAAGTTGAGTAATGTCTTTTTTGTATCGTATGAGGTCGTTGTTTTTTTCTTCATTCAGACGGGCCTTTAATTCTTCATATTGGTTTTTCACTAAATCAAAATGATTTTCATTTTCGGCTTTCTTTTTAAAATCTTCAAGTGATTTTTCTGCAGCAGTCTGATAGGAGAATTTACTATCCCTGACAAAAGCCATAAATTCGTCATAATCAGCAGCAGAAATATGAAACTGATCGGGAGAGGGAATAGTATTGTGTTTGAGCCTGTAATTGGTAGCAAAATCGAAAATGACATTATCGCGGAGAAGAAAATTAATAATCTCTGGGGTAGTGTCTTTTCCGGTCTGAATATCGGGGAAAATACCTTTCCCATCATATACAGGCCGTCCGTTTTTTGTGTAAAACTTTGAGATAAGGGAATCAGGGACTTTGATAGCCTTTCCATCCGTTCCTTTGTGGGCATAATCTATTTCCTGTATGCATCTGCCACTTGGGATGTAGTATTTGGCAGTAGTAACTTTCAGCTGAGAGTTGTATGGGAGAGGGCGGGGAGTCTGAACAAGACCTTTTCCGAGGGTTCTCTTTCCAATAATGACAGCCCTGTCGAGATCCTGCATGGCTCCGGATAATATTTCAGATGCTGATGCTGAATTTTCATTTACCAGAAAAATCAAGGGCATTTTGGTGTCGAGGGGATGTTCATAGGTACGGTATTCCTTGTCCCATGAAGATACTTTGCCTTTTGTGCTGACAATCAGTTGTCCTTTTTCGGTGAATAGACCGGCTATTCTTACCGCTTCAATGAGTAATCCGCCCGGATTTCCCCTCAGGTCGAATACAAGACCTTTCAGTTTGCCTTTTTCATTCATTTTACTGATAGCTTCCCTGATGTCTTCATAAGAATTTTCCTTGAAAGAGGAATGAAGCAGGTAGCCGATGCTGTCGTTGAGCATTCCATAGTAAGGAATATTGGGTACTTTTATTTTATCTCTTTTAATGGTAATCAGGGTATCGCCTTTTCCTTTGCGTTCGACCAACACCTTAACTTCTGTTTCCGGTTGGCCTTTTAGCAGGGATGTTACATCGGAGGTAGAAAGTCCTTTCACACTTTTACCGTCCACTTCTTTGATGATGTCGCCAGCCATCAGACCCGACAGATGGGCAGGTGCATTTTCATAAGGCTCGGTAATCTGAACATAATCGCCACGTTTTGAGATCATTGCCCCAATGCCTCCATAGCTACCGGTGGTCAGAAAACGGGCATCTTCCATTTCACTTTCGGGATAATAGACGGTATAAGGGTCAAGAGTTTTCAGCATGGCGTCAATAGATGTTTTTACCAGCTCGGCAGGGTTCAGCTCATTGACGTAATAGGTATTGAGTTCTTTAAACAGCGCCACATAGATTTCAAGTTGTTTGGCAATTTCAAAAGCATTTTCATCGGTAGGCTGGGTTTGTTTTGCTTTTCTGCTATCTTTAGTCTGTGCCTGAGCGTGAGGAAGGTAAGATGAGAATAATCCCAGAAAAAGGAGTATCAGAATAAAACGTTTCATGGATAAAAAGTTTAAAATTGAAAAAAGCGATTTTATGTTAACAAGAATAATGCAACACCCGGTAAAAAGCTTATAAAATATTCGAAGCCAACTCGGCAAGAATCGATCTTTCTCCTTTTTCCATGGTGATGTGCGCATAGAGTTCCTGTCCTTTCATTCTGTCAATCAGGGTGGTAAGTCCATTGCTGCGGGAATCAAGATAAGGGGTATCAATCTGATACGGGTCGCCTGTGAAGACCACTTTAGTCCCTTCTCCCGCACGGGTGATGATGGTTTTAACCTCATGAGGAGTGAGGTTTTGTGCTTCATCTACAATAAAATATACTTTTGAGAGGCTTCTGCCACGAATATAGGCAAGTGGTGTGATGACCAGTTTTTCGTTTTTCATCATATCATTGATGCGTGCAAATTCCTGCGACTCCTCCTTAAACTGGTGTTTGATAACGGTAAGGTTATCAATCAGTGGTTGCATGTAGGGGTCGAGCTTGGTTTTTATATCCCCCGGCAGAAAACCCAGATCACGGTTAGATAATGGAATAATTGGCCTTGCCAGAAGAATTTGTTTATAATCTTTTCTGACTTCAAGTGCAGCGGCAAGTGCCATCAGGGTTTTGCCGGTACCGGCTTTACCGGCCAGCGTTACCAGACTAATGGCAGGATTCATCAACGCATTAAGGGCAAAAGCCTGCTCGGCATTTCGTGGAGTAATGCCATAAGCTCTTACCTTTTCTACCAATCTCAGGCTATTGCTTTCTTTATGATAAACCGTAAGGATGCTTTTAACTCCATTTCTGACAATAAAATATTCATTGGGATAACATTCAATATGTAATCCGCTTTCTTCTACGGTAATGAAGCCATCTTTATAGATTTTGTCAATAATTTCACTCGGAACATGTTCTATCAGGTTTTTACCCCTGTACAGTTCATCAATGTCTTTAACTTTTCCGGTTTCATAGTCCTGAGCGTTGAGGCCTATGCTTTTCGCTTTCATTCTCAGGTTTATATCCTTGGAAACCAGAATTACAGTATGTTCCTTTTCTTTTTTGGAAAGATTATTGGCGACTGAAAGAATACGGTGATCAGGCTTGTCTTCCAGAAAAACCTTACGCAACGATTCTTCCATGACGGTATCGGTGCTGATAATCAGGCGTCCGCCATCAGGCAACTCTACTCCATCACTGCTGATTCCCTCGGTGAACAGTTTATCGAGCTCACGAATAAATTCCCTTGCATTGAAATTAATGATTTCATTGCCCCGTTTAAACTTATCAACTTCTTCAAGGAGTGTGATGGGAATGACGACAATATTGTCCTGAAAGGAATAAATACTTTGAAAATCGTGAAGTACTACGTTGGTATCGAGGACAAAAATCTTGTAACTTTTCTTCTTTTTTGCCATTATTTCTTTCGAATGAAATTTAAAATTTCGGGCAAGTTATTAATATCTTCAGTGAAGGGAGTGCTTAATTTTTCACAAAGAGGTTGATAATACTTGATTTTAAGTCGATATATTGTTGAATGGAATTGAATTTCTTTATGTTATAAATCAGCTTTCTGATAATCTGCCTTGCCATGTGTTCCTTGCTATCATTGTGTTTTCAATTTGTTGGATGATACTTTCAACGGGTGTGTTTTGCCATGGACTTACTTCAAGATAGCGTGGAGGAACTTCAGCGACAAGCCTTTCAATATAAATGACAGGGTTTAAGCGTTCGAGAAAGCTGATGATCAGATCAATATATTCTTCCTTGCTGAAAAGCCTGAAATCATCAGGATTTAAGCGGTACCATTCAGCCATGGTTGTGTTTTTCAGAATTTGCAACTGGTGAATTTTTAATATCTGAAGAGGAAGACGGGACAAAACAGTGGCTTCTTCCAGAATCATTTCATCAGACTCACCCGGGAAACCAAGAACGATATGACCACATACCATTAATTTTCTATGCCTGAGCTCTTCAAGTGTATGTAGGGTCGTCTCAAAATCATGTCTGCGGTTCATTTTTTCAAGTGTTGAATTAAAACAGGATTCAATACCGATTTCAACCACAACATAATAGCTTTCAGAAAGCATGGCAAGATAATCCATGACTTCTTCTTCCAAGCAATCCGGCCTCGTACTGATGGCAATTCCTGAAATTCCCGGAGTTGATAGTGCTTTTTCATATTTGATTTTCAGGTCTTTGAGAGAAGAATAGGTGTTGGTGTAGGATTGAAAATAAGCAATGTTGAAAGTTTCGTCTCTGTATTTTCCCGCATTGAAACGTAATCCATTGGTTAGTTGCACTGAAATATCTTCGTTTTCCCGGCAGTAAGCAGGGCTAAAGGCTTCATTGCTGCAATAGATACAACCCCCTTTTCCTTTGGTCCCGTCACGGTTAGGGCAGTTGAACCTGCCATCAACAGGAATCTTCCTGAAACGTTTACCATATTTTGCCATAAAATAGCCTGAATAGGAATTGAAGGGCTTTATTCGATTATCCTTATGATGAAAAGTCATTGCAGGAAAAGTTTATGGACATGAATAGTAAACCGGCAGAATGAAATTTGACAATAAATAAACATCTTACAGGATATCAAACAGATAGCATGATTTTACTCATTATTTCAGAGGCTTTTCCCTGCAGGAAAATATCAGTGATGGAATTGGAAAAGCGGGAAGGCTCGGTATTAATTTCGATAATGGTAGCTCCGTTTTGTTTGGCATAATACGGTATATTGCATGCCGGCATGACCTCACCGGTAGCGCCTATGACCAGCACCACATCGGCTTTGGTGGCAAGTTGAAACGAATCGGAGCCGGCTGGTTCAGGAATCATCTCGCCAAAAAACACAAAATCAGGTTTGAGTAAGCTATGGCAGGTATCGCAAAGAGGTATTGCTTGCTGATAAACAATTTCCCGGGTATATATTTTTCCGCAGCCCATACAGACCAGTTGCCTTGTATTCCCATGAAATTCGATCACCTGTTTATTCCCGGCTTCAAAATGAAGATTGTCAATGTTTTGTGTAATGACATACTTTAAAATCCCCTTTTTTTCCAATTCTGCTAATGCTATATGGGCCGGATTGGGTTTGGCCTGTCCGAAATAATCATAAAAGATTTCTTTAATGACCTTCCATGCCTGAGGTGCATGAGAGAAGAAGTAAGAAATATCAAGGCAGGAAGGATCATACCGGTTCCATAGCCCGTCTTTCCCTCTGAAAGAAGGTATTCCGCTTTCCACTGAAATGCCTGCACCTGTAAAAGCAATTAAAAACTGAGATTTTTTGATTTTTTCTGCAGCCTCATTGATTAGGTTTTGCATATTGCTTTTTTGATTAGCTGCAAATGTAAGTCGTATTGAATAAAATCAGTATTTGTTGAAATGGTAAAGAGGAGTACTTCTGAAAAATCAGTTCACACAAAAATACGTAATTTCCGAATGGGAAAACTCGCCTTTGTTGGTTTTCAGGTTGATGACAAATAATTCCTGAAGAAGGCAAAGCTCAAGCTTTTTGCTTTGCTTGTCATCATTTTTAGTATTCCCTTGATTTACTTTCATTTGTCTAATTTTGAATTCTTAATAAGGAGCTAAGGGAAGGTGGAGCAGATATATCTTTTGACCTGAGCATTAAATTTTGTGAAGTGAAAGGATCGCTACTTCGGTTATCATGATTTAAGAGACCGGAAATACCTTTTGCCGCCTGACTTGAAAAATTGTTAAACAGATTGATCTTCTGGTGGTTAATGTTGTTTCCGGTTTTGTTGTCAAAGAAAGACTGAGCTTCTAAAGTAACCGGTGTTGTTTCCGGTGTCAGTCCTTCTTCGTTAGGATTTTCGCTGGGGTAAATAATGCTGACTGCTGTGCCATTGACCACATTATTTGTCGTGATTACGCTTAAAACAGCTTGATTACCAATAAGATAAATACCCGATTCTGCCGGATTCTCAATTTGATTTCCTCTGATAATTGCTTTTGTGGAAGTGGAAATGGCAGAGAACTCGCTGTTTTTGTAAATGTAGTTGTTTAATATCACAGCATCTTTTGCGTTGCTGAGAATTGCTTCACACCCGGTATTGATTAAAAAGTTGTTTTCGATAATCGAATTTTTTGCCAGTGCTGACAGAAAAATTCCCGACATTAATGAATTGATAATCTTGCAATTACGAATGATAACATGGTCAGCATTGACATAAATTCCACCAATTAATTCGCCTGATAAATTACCAAAGGTAATCCCGTCAATCACGGTACCTGATCCATTAATTAAAAGCAGGTTTTCAGAGCAGTTTGAAAAGGTGATGATGGATTCGGCAGTATTTCCTGTTTTATCGGTTCGGAAACCTTTTCCTGCCTGTTTTCCAATCAGTACCAGTTTTTTCGAAATCACAAAGAAATCGTTGTCGTACCAGCCTTCATCAATCAGAAGGGTGTCGCCTTCATCGGCCTGCCTGACAGCAAGCGAAATTTTATTAAAAGTGACTGAGTTTTCTGATTGATAAGCACTCAAAGATACCAGATGGATTTTTCCGAAAGAGGAGATTGAAATAAAAATAAATGTCAGAATAAGCAACTTTTTCATCAGGCAGTTTTTAGATGTTGCAACCATATTCTGACATTTATTTCGTGAATGATTCATTAGTTACTTTTTTTACAGGCTTTTTGTAACAGTCAGCGCAAAAAAGTTTTCTTTCCGGTCGAGTCGCCACTGGCAGGCAAGATCACCTTTCTGCACCCACAGGTTTTTCTGACTTTTAACAAACCTTCTGTTCAGATCTCTGACAACACTTTTATAGTCTGCCAGGTTTTTGTTGATAATGGTGAACTTTTCACACTTCCCTTTTGAATCGAAATAAAAATAGATGATAATGTTGCCTGTGAAGTTGGAATATTTCAGGATAAACTGCTCTTCTTCAGAGACATCCTGAATGACACCAAAATCAAACTCTTTTTTCAGATCGTTAATGATCTTGCTCTTGCTTTGCCCAATATAGTTTTGAGCAGACAGACTGAAAAAAGTTGTCATCAACATGGTAGTTAACAATAACATTTTGGTTTTCATAGCATAGTGTTTAATGGTTACCTTAATAAATGAACTCTTCCTTTCATGAATCTCTTTTCGCTGTTGACCATTGTTATTGTTACTTCATAAATATAGATTCCTTCCATACAAACCTCACCCATATATGTACCATCCCATCCTTCGTGAATGTTGTCTGATTCAAAAATCTTTTCACCCCAGCGGTTATAAATTTTCATGTTGTAGCCATATTCGGCATAACCGAAACCAATTGGAGAAAAGACATCGTTTTTCCCGTCATTATTGGGAGTGAAGGCATTGGGCATCCAGATTTGTCCCATGGTATCAATCTGGATAATTTTAGTACGTGTAAGGGTATCAGCACATCCGTATTTACTGACAGCTATCAGTGTTACATCGTGAAATCCGGGCTCGTTAAAGATAACTGATGTGTTTTCGATAGTGTCGGTAAATTCATTGTCAATGAACCATTGATAAGAGCTTCCATTGACGGTGAGGTTGACCAGATCAACCTTGGCTTTTGGCAGATATGCCGGAGTGGGTGATACCTCAAAATATATGCTTGGTTTTGGATGAACATTGATAATTTCCTTTTTGAAAATAGCATTACTACCCCTGCTGTTTGAGGTGATAAGGGTTACTGAAAATAATCCGGGAATTTTGTATTCATGAACAGGGTTTTGTTCTCTCGAAGTTTCGCCATCGCCAAAATACCAAAGCCATTCGGTAGCCATCAGTGATTTATCTGTAAAGCTGACTTTCAGTGGCATACAACCTTGTTCAACATTATAAGTGAATTCGGATTTTGGATAAGGAGGAGCAATGATAACCATCTTGATGCTTGTGTCGTAGCAATGCTGGGTAGAGACTACCAGACGCACTTCATAGGTGCCTGTATCTTTAAAAGTATAGCTGATATTGTTGGAAGTTTTGACAACCCTGTCTTCTCCGAAAGTCCAGTGATGAATCAATCCGGCAGGACTTAAACTGCTGAAAGTGAAAGTCATATCGGGATATTCTGAATAATATTTATCAGCAGTAAATTCAGCAGTAGGAGTTTCCCATGCCTTGATATTGCGAAACATGGTGAAAGTATCGGAGCAGCCAAGGTAGTTGGAGACCCTTAATTTTACAGAATATTCCCCGGGATTGTTGTAGATATGAACAGGATTTTGTTCAGAAGAAGTATGTCCGTCACCAAATTCCCAGTTCCAGAAAGAAGCATTTTTTGACATATCGGTAAACTTCGTTACCACCGGAACACAACCACTGTCAGAGGTATTGAAGAGTGCCTGAGGGGAGGGATATACTTTGATGGTGCTTTCAAAAGTATGAGAGCAGCCGTATTGAGACTGAACGGTGAGTCTGACTTTGTAATTCTGAATGTTACCGTTGGATAAGAAAACATGGGCAGGTTCTTGCAAGGTAGATGTGACCCCATCACCAAAGTTCCAATGGTAAGAGTCGGCAATGATAGATTGGTTGGTAAAGTTGACGATAACGGGGTCACACCCTTGCAATTTGTCGGCTGTGAAGGAAGCCAGAGGCGTTGGATGCACGGTTACAGTTTTTCTTGCTGTGTCAAAACAGTTGTGCTTGCTGATGGCAAAAAGAGTTACTTCATAACTGACATCCTGGAAAAAGTAGTTGGTATAAGTAGCATTCGGATGGATGGAGGAGGATGTCTGGCCATTTCCAAGATTCCAGAAGTAATCTGATGCTCCGGTTGACTGATTGATGAAACTAACAGCGGAAGGACTGCAGGTACTGGCAGATGAAATGTTGAAGTTAGCCACAACCTGCCTGAAAACCTTGATGTTGGTCTGAGCTGTATCGGAACAACCGATATTGTTGATGGCAACAAGTTTAACTTCATAGTTGGTGTCTTGCTGTACAGATCCCGTGAAGGTGTAGTTAAGGTTGGTAGATGTAGCGACTTTTTTGCCTTCGACAAACCACTCAAAAATGCTGGAGTTGTGGCTGTTGTTGTAGAAATTGACCGTTAGCGGAGCACATCCTGAATCAATGCTGGTAATGATGTCAGCCGACTGAACCGGATGAATAAGTATATTTTGTGTGGCAGTGTCCCCTAAACAACCGTAAGTTGAACTGCCTGAAAGCTTTGCGTTAAAAAGGAAAGCTGATGGGCTGTTGTTGATGTACGCATGCGATGGATTGTTACTGTTTGAAGTGCTTCCATCTCCAAATTCCCATTTCAAATAATCGAGATGAACGCTGTTATTGGTGAAAAATACTTCTACCCCTGAACAGGTTTCGTAAGTAGATGCGGCAAATGAAATAATGGGTTTAGGATGAACGGTAATAGTTTTTGAAATTGTGTCGCTGCAACCATAACTGTTGATGGCAGTCAGGCTTACCAGATAAGTGGTGTCTTTTGTCAATGATGGCATAAATGTTACCGTATCACTTAAATTACCTGAAATTTTCTGGTTACCGTAGTTCCAGACAAAATTCATCGAATTAATCGTTTTATTGTCGTTGGGTTGGCTAAGGTTACTGAATATGACCTCTTTGCCACAATCATTTTTATTGTTGAATGAAAATGCTGCCTGTGGTTTGCTGTACACAACCAATTGTTTTTCAAAGGAATCCTGACATCCAAAGGAATTCATGCCGTATAAAACTACTCTGTATTTTTTCTCTCCCGAAGATGCTGATTTATAAATTGTTGATGTGTCTTTGGCTGAGGAATATTCAGAGTTGCCCAGATCCCAGAAATAATACATTTTGTTTTGTGGGTCATGTGGTTGGCTGGTATTGACAAAAGTTGCTTTCAGTTCAACACAGGCTGAAGTATCAGCCACATAGAAACTAACCTCAGGTTTGGGGTTGACGCTAAGGTCGAAAGTAGCTGCTGAACTGCACCCATATTCATCAGTAGCTATCAGTTTTGAGGTATAACTGACCGTTTGGTTCTGGAAGTTGTCGTAAGTGGCTGTTGGATTGGTATTCGTGCTGGAGTCACCGTTTCCGAAATACCATTTATAAGTCATTTTACTTAATGAAGTGCCCTGACTATTCTTGGTGTTATTGGTAAATTTTACAGTCAGCGGACTGCAGCCTGAATTTTTATCAACAGTAAATGCAGCCACCGGGCCAGGATGAACTTTAATATACTGAGTATCAGCACTGAAACAACCATGTTCAGAATACCCTGTCAACACTACCCTGTAAATGGTGTCTTTTCCCTGCATCGGATTGAACACCACAGAAGTATCTCTTTTGGTTGAGGTGATGCCGTTCCCGAAATTCCAGTTGAAATTCATAATGTAAATACTTCCGGTATCTTTAGGACTGGAAATGTTGGTAAAGTTGACAGTCAGAGGGCCGCAGCCTTCTTTTGTGCTGCAAACAAAGCTGACTTTTGGTTGCGGAAATACTACTATTGATTTGGTAACTGAATCTTTACAACCGTGTTCACTATATCCGACAAGTTTTACCTGATAAAGGGAGTCATTTGTTTTTGAATCCGTAAAAGTGTAATTGAAATCCCGGGTTATGCCTTTTTGTTGATTGTTGACAAACCATTTGAAATCCATAATGTTGATGCTCCCTGTGTCTTTTGGTGAGGATTGGTTGCTGAATTTTACATTCAGAGGAGTACATCCCGAAGTGTTATCGCCTGAAAAAGCGACTAATGGTTTTGGATAGACTTTTATGGAAGAGGTAAAGGTATCAGAACAATTATGTTCACTGAATCCAATCAGGGTTATATTGTATGTTTTATCATAATCGGAGTTATTGAAGTAATAGGTCTGAGGATGTAAGGCTGTTGAATTGCCGCCATTTCCCAGGTCCCAGAGAAAATTCATGATATAAATGCTTCCTGTGTCGTGAGGAGTTGAAATGTTATTAAAGTTTACCTGAAGCGGGTTACAGCCTTCACTGGCGTTGGTCAGGAATTTTACAGTCGGCTTGGGATAAACGGTTATGGTTTTAGTTGCTGAATCTTTACATCCATGTTCACTGATGCCGGTTAATTTTACGTTATAATTGGTGTCTTTTGTCAGTGAAGCCATAAAGGTTGAAGAGGAATTGACAGCATTTGAAGAATTGCCGTTATCAAAATTCCATATAAATGACATCATGTTGATGTTCCCTGTGTCTTTGGGCGATGACTGGTTGGTGAAGCTAACCTGTAAGGGTGCACATCCTTTTGTAATATTGGGGGTGAAATTCACATAAGGGGTGGGGAAAACGGTCAGTTTCTCAGAACTTTCACCATAACAACCGTTTGAATTAATGGTTTTCAACCAGACCGTATAGGTAGTATCCTTCGAGTTAGATGCCAAAAATGAAACCTGTGTGTCTTTTGCTGTTGAAGTTATTCCATTCCCGAAATTCCATTGATAGCTCAATCCTGAAGTTGAGCTGTTGGCTCCTTTGTGCTGAGTGGAAAGATTGGTAAAGCTGACATTCAAAGGTCCGCAACCACTGTTTGTATTTACGCTGAATTTTGAGACAGGATGGGGATAAACAGTTACAGAAGAACTGAAAGAATCTTTGCAACCATGTTCTGAAATACCTGTCAATTTAACGAAATAAGTGGTATCTCCATATTCAGAAGAATTGAAGTTGACTGAATTATGAACACTTGTTGAAGTAATGCCGTTCCCGAAATTCCACACAAAGCTCATCATATTGATATTTCCGGTATCTTTCGGGCTAGAATTATTGGTAAAAGAAACCGTCAGAGGACCGCATCCTTTATTGTAATCCTGATTGAAAACGACAAGCGGTTTTGGATAAATACGGATTGATTTACTCACAGAATCGGTACATCCGTATTTGCTTTTTACAGTAAGCTTTACCAGATAAGTTGTATCTTTAGTCTGTGAAGGTTGATATTGAATAACTTCATCTTTATTTGTAGAGGTTTTTCCGTTGCCAAAATTCCAGAAGAAGCTTAAGTCAGAAACAAAAGACCCTGTATCGCGTGGTTTGGAGTTGTTGGTAAATGCAATCATGGCCGGACCGCATTGGGCAGTATCTGTTGGCGTAAAATCAACAAACGGCAGCGGATTGACATGAACAATACTGAAACTGGTGTCGGAGCAGCCATGGATTGAATACACTATCAGTTTTACCTGATAAGCTGTATCGGTGAATTTGGCTGAGCTGAATTTGATGATGGGATTGGCTGCTGTCGATGTTGTTCCATTTCCGAAGTCCCAGTAGTAAGTAAGTGAGCTGTTGCTTCCGGAACCATTGGAATTACTGTTGTTTGTAAATGTAACCTCAAGAGGTTCGCAACCATTTGATGTGTTTTGACTAAATGCTGATACAGGGTCTGAATGTACTGTTATCCTGACAGAATGAGTGTCTGAACAGGAATGTTCGGTATATGCTGTAAGTATGACTTTATAAATAGTATCTCCTGACCGATTATTTACGAATGTTGATGTTGGGTTAACCTGGGTGGAGTTTAATCCGTTTCCAAAATCCCAGCTGAATGTCATGATGTTGATGTCTCCGGTATCGTTTGGTGTTGAGTTGTTGTTGAAACTGACTGTCAATGGATTACATCCGGCATACTGGCTTGGGATAAAACTGACGGTTGGTTTGGGATACACCCTGATGCTTTGATAAGACGAATCAGCGCATCCATGCTCACTGTAGCCGATAAGTCTGGCCTGATAAACAGAATCCTGATAAACAGAAGCAGGATAATTTGCAGAAGGATGTAGCTGATTGCTGATGTTTCCATTACCCAGATCCCAGATGAAATTCATGATATAAATAGAGCCGGTATCCTTTGGAGAAGAAGTATTGGTAAAACTGACAGGAAGCGGCCCGCACCCTGATGTCTGGCTAACAGTGAAACTGACTTTCGGCACCGGATAAACATAAATAGTGTCAAAAGTACTGTCGATACAGCTTATAGAAGAATAAGCCTTCATCACCACCAGATAAAAGGTGTCTTTTGTGGCTGAGGGTTGGAAAGTATGTTCCGGATTTGTATCGGTTGAACTGGTACCGTCACCGAAGTACCAGATAAAATGATTGGCATTCTTTGATTTATTGGTAAAACTGACTGTCAACGGACCACATCCTTTCCTGACATTGGCAGTAAATTCAGGTACCGGATTGCTATAAGTATAATAGGTATGGGTAGCAGTGTCGGGTTTGCAGTTATACTGGTTCTTTACCACTAAGCTGACTGTATAGGAGCTGTTAGGTGTTGTAAAAGTCTTGGGATTTAATGCAGAAGAAGTGGAACTTAATGTCCCGTCAACAAACCAGAAAAAGCTGTCAGCATGGCTGGACTGGTTGGTAAAAGAAATGGTGAGCGGAACACAGCCACTGTCGGCTGAGCTGCTGAAGTTAGCTACTGGCAAAGGATTGATAATCATTTTTATAGAATCTTCAGCACTGCAACCGTAGGCACTGATTACCTTAACTTTTGTATAAAATATACCGGATTGATGAAAGGAATGATTTACACTGTTATTGGCTTTTGAATAATCAATCAGGCTTCCATCCTGAAAATTCCAGATACAACTGTCAGATTGTGTGGAATTATTTGTAAACTTTACCATGTCTTCCTGGCAAACTGGATTTTGAGAAGCTGAAATGTTTACGACAGGGTTGGAATGTACTGTGATTGATTTTATGGTACTGTCCACACAACCATATTGACTTTTAACCAGAAGTTTTACCTGATAATTTCCTGTGGAATCATATTTCCATGAAGGGTTTTGAGTGGTTTTATCAGTTGTACCGTCATTATTAAAATCCCAGTTCCACTGGGTGATATTTCCGGCATTGGCATTTGTAGAAAGGTCAGAAAAGACGACATCTTTGTTTTCGCAGCTATTGCCATAGCTGAAGTCAGCTTTCGGAAGGTCATAAATATTAATTTCTTTTGAGGCAGAATCACTGCATCCGTTGCTGGCATTTACTTTCAGCACTACATTGTATTTCCCGTAGCTGCCGTATGAATGGGAAGGACCGGAGAGGGTGGAGCCGGAATTGTCACCGAAGTTCCACAGAAAGGATGAGATTGATGAGGTACTGATGCTTGCATTTGAAGTAAATGAAACAAAATTACCAATACATCCGTAACTGCCAGGATTGATGTTGAAGGAAACACCTGGTTTTTCCTTAACAAAAACATTTGAAACAAAAGTGTCTTTACAGCCAAAACTACTTACAGCAATCAGGCTGACATTATAGGTGCCATGGCTTGAATAAAGGTGGGTCGGATTGGCGGAAGTGCTGGAAGTATTATCCCCGAAACTCCAGTAATAATTTGATAATGAGCCATTCCCCGGCATAATTTGAGACATGTTGTAAAAAGGAGTTTGATTACCCTGACAGACGGTATCTGCTGAAAACGAAGCCGATGGCAGGTCATAAACCTGAAATGTTTTTGTTACCGAATCAACCCCGCAGGTATCGCTGACTATCAGCTTGACTGTATATATTCCTGCATTGCTGAATGTCAGATTTGACGGTTTTTGCTGTGTGCTTACATTCCCATTGCCAAGATACCAGGTGTATTTGGCAAAAGGAGAAAGGTCTTTTGACTGATTATTGTACTGAATGGTTGCCGGCAGACATTGATTGTCAATATTTCCGATTGCAGCTACCGGTTTTTTGTAAACATATATTGTTGAAGAGGCTGTGGAGGTTCCGCAACTCCCTGTTATTTTTAACGTTACGTTATATGTTCCTGTATCTTTGAAAGTATGTACGGGATTTTGGAGAGTCGAGGTGGAATTGTCCCCGAAATTCCATAAATACGTCAGGTTATCACCTTTTGATGTATCGGTAAAACTGACCTGATATTCCTTACATCCGACATTTGAGGGTGAATATTTGAATCCTGCCTGCAAAGGCCCGTAAACAGTTACATTTATACTTTCCGTGTCGATGCCGCAGAGATTGCTGTCTTTCAGAATGACAGTATATTTTCCCGGATTGTTAAACTTATGTGTAGGCCCTGCACCGATAGAGCTCCAGCCACTATTACTACCATCGCCAAAATCCCAGAAAAAGAATTTTGTGCCTTCATAGCAATTAAATTCTGTATTATTCTGAAAGCTGATTGTGGTATTGGGATAGCAGACTACATATTTATCAGCTGAAACTTTGGCGATATCTTTCGTATAGGCATTGACAGGCCCCCATGTTGCCTGTGTACTCCCACAACTGTTGGTGGCTGTCAGCTTAACATATAAACTGCAGCTGGATGTTTTATAAATATGGTAAACACTGTCTCCCTGATTGGAATAGTCATAAGTTTCGGTAGATCCGTCACCAAAATCCCAGACAAATTGGGTACAACCCGAAACGTGTGTCGAGGTGTTTTTAAATGAGGTGGTAAATGGAATACATCCGTTGGAATGTCCGTTATCGGGGCCTCCGATGCCTACAACCGGGTAACGCAGATTGATGACCTTCCCATAAAATATTCTTTCACAGCTATTGGTATCCCTGCTGATGACATAGACATCAAAAACACCTGTTTTCATGTAAGTGTGTTTGATAAGGCCATTGGGATACGGAAGAAGGACATTCCCTGAAGAAGATGAGCCGTCACCAAAGTCAATGTAATAGTTGAGAAGGGTGTCAGGTGAAGCAAATGACTGCGTAAATGTGTCGGGGTCAGTAACCAGACTCAGGCATCTTTTCCATGTTACAGACTGAAGGGCAATACCAAGATTGTTGTAAAATCTGATGGGAGGCTTGCCGTTTAAAACCGTCAGCGACTTTGTCTTGTTATAGGAACAGCCATTCTGAGTAACCTTTAAATTTATATTGTAATTTCCTGTTGATGAATACTTTATCGAAACTGTGTCGGAGTTCGTTGAACTACTTCCATTACCAAAAGTCCAGTAATAAGTAGCTGAAGAGGTGCCGGTAGTTTTATTGGTGAAAAATGCACGTGAATCCTTGCAGATAGTGTCGGAAAGCATTGAAAAATCAACGGTGGGAGGGTTATAGATACTAATATTATTAAATGCAGAATCAACACAGGAGGATGGGGTTACTGCAATAAGGGTAATTCTGTAAGTACCTGCATTCTTCATCAGCATTCCGGGATTAGATAATCCGGTTGTCGTATCAAAACAAATTCCGTTGATATACCAGTAGTAAGTTGAAGTACTGGCCAGTGTGCCGCTGGATGTGTTGCTCAGTTTTATGGTATCAGGACTAATGCACCCGTTATTGTTCAGTGTATAAGAAAAGGAAGGATTCAGATTTGTACAATTTTGTGCGGTTACTTTCGATTGATTGATAAGAATAAGAAAAATAATAAGCAGATAAAGAATGATCCAGTTGATGGAATAGATTCTTTTAAAATGATTTTTTCTATTGTTAGACTGACCTCTGCTCCCTATCAGTGAAAGAAGTATGTAAATCGTTGTAATTGTTACCATTGCCCCGTTAGTTTTGATAGTTGTTCGACCATGACATTTTACCTATCATCATTGCTCAGTAAGTGGTACGAAAATATAATTTAGCAAAAAGGGATTGCAAATTAATTTTCTGAGGGGCTGTATAAGATGTTATAATACAATTGGTTAGAATACACTTTCCCATCGTCTTAAGTTTTTAAATTTTCTCAGCATCAAATTCACAGTTATATTGCCTGTGAAAAAGGAAGGTTACTGATTTTATTATATTGATCTGATAGACAGATACTTGTAAACCTCAGAAGGTACAAGTGCCGAGAAATCCTGTTTGTTTCTGATCATCTCCCTGATTTGGGTTGAGGAAATGGGAAGCAATGCGCTCTTTATCACTGCGATATTAAACAATTGATAGCTTTTGGGAATGGTATAGTCTGGTTTTCTTGGATAGACGATGATATGATAATTTTGAAGTATCCTGTTAAAATCTTTCCAAAGATGAAATTGATCAAGTGAATCACTACCGATGATAAGAACAAAGTTAAGTTCCGGATATTGTGAATGAAGTGCTTCAAGGGTATTGATGGTGTAGGAAGGTCTTGGCATATTGAATTCAATATCACAGACTTCAAAGTCCGGAAATTTTTCTAATGCCTGCTTAGCCATGATTAACCTGTCTTCGGCAGGAATAAGTCCGGATTCATTTTTTAATGGATTGAGAGGACTGACGACAAACCATATTTTATCAAGATGATATTCAAGCGATTTTTGAGCTATTTGCAAATGACCATTGTGCAAAGGATTGAAGGACCCAAAAAACAAACCTGTTCTCATGACTGGCTTTCAATAAAATTTCTGACAATTTCAGAGACTGTCCTGATACAGTCTTCAACAGCCGAAGAGTTATCAGCCACGAAATCAAACTGATTGGCAAAACTGAGTTCAAAAACTGCTTTATCAAGGCGTTTTTTTAGCATTTCAGGATTTTCTGTTTTTCGCGACAGTAGTCGTGACTTCAGGGTTCCGACATTTCCGGGATGTATAAAAATAAGTAATGCTTTTTCTTTGTAAAGTTTTTTAATGTTAATCGCTCCCAGTACGTCAATATCAAGCAGGGGGATTTTGTGGTGATTAATGATACGTTTTATTTCTGATTGGGTTGTCCCGTAGAAAATATGCTCATAAACTTCCTGATATTCAACAAATTCATTTTCCGAAATCAGCCGTTTGAATTCTTCTTCAGTGATGAAATAATAATCTTTCCCATCTGTTTCGTATGCTCTTTTTGTTCGGGTGGTTGAAGAAACTGAAAACTCAAGTAAATGAAATTCAGACAATAACGCTTTTGCGATTGTCGATTTTCCACTACCTGAAGGTCCTGATATGACAATGATTTTTTCAGTCATTCTTAAAGTATGTTTGCCAGTTGTTGTTTGATTTTTTCAAGCTCTTCCTTCATCTCGACCACAATTTTCTGTATTCCGTGATCATTGGCTTTTGAGCCAATCGTATTGATTTCCCTGCCTATTTCCTGAGAAATGAAAGTGAGCTTTCGGCCTGAGTTTTCTTCGTTTATCATCACTTCCCTGAAATAGCTCAGGTGAGCCTCAAGCCGGTCAATTTCTTCTGTAATATCCAGTTTTTCAACATAATATATGATCTCCTGTTCCAGCCTGTCGGAGTTGAGCAGTTGAGAAACTTCTGATATCCTTTGACTGAGTTTTTCGGTGATATTAGTAATCCTTTCTTTTGCCAGCTGAGTGATCTTCCCTTTTAATTCCACTAATTTGTTGATATACTCAATTATCTGATTTTCAAGTTTTTTCCCTTCAATAAGCCGGTAATTATCCAGTTTTGAAATGGCATTTCTCAGACACCTGAGAGTTTCTTCCCATTCTTCTTCATCAATTCCGTTTTCAGCGGGTTCATTTGAAAACACGTCAGGGAAAGTGAAAACTATTCTTGCAGCCTGGTCTTTTGGTTGTTGCCATTTATCAAACAAGCTTGAAATTTCTGAAAAATAGGCATCTGCAATATCTTTATTGATGTTTCTGATATTCTGGTAAGGATCATTGTATTTAATCTGAAGCAGGAAATCTGTTTTTCCCCTGACGACAGAATTTTCAATAATAGATTGTATATCAATTTCTTTTGAAAAATATTTTGGTGGAAGTTTTGATTTAAAATCAAAATTCCGGCTGTTGAGGGTTTTAATTTCAGCTTTTATGGTAAACTTGTCTGTCTCGTGTACAGCACTTCCGAAACCTGTCATTGATTTTAGCATCATCCAAAAATTTTAATGTCTGAATCAAAGAAATTATCAAGATTTGCAAGAAAAATTTTCTTTCAAATTTCAATGAATATGAGCATTAAGCACACATCAAAATCAATTATTTTTCTAATCTTTTCATTTTCAATACTTTCATTATTTTATTCATGCAGGGTCTTTCATGCTAAACAGCCGGCTGATAATAATATGGTTTCTGACAGAAACGGGCTGATTGTTATGTTTTATAACGTTGAAAATCTGTTCGATACAATTAATGATCCTTTGACAAATGATGAGGAATTTCTGCCGGAAGGCACTAACAAATGGAATTCTTATCGTTATTATGATAAGCTCCAGAAACTTTCAAAAGCAATGATTGCTGTAGGAGGATGGAGTCCTCCTGAATTAATTGGTTTAGAAGAGATTGAAAATCAAAAGGTTTTAGAAGATTTGATCCGGCTGACTCCTTTAAAAAATGCAGGTTATGAAATAATTCATAAAGAGTCGCCAGACTACAGGGGCATTGATGTGGCACTGCTTTACAGGAAAAAGTTCTTTAAACCAATTTATTATGAATTTATTCAGGTCAAAAATGTTAGCGATACATCATTCAGAACCCGTGAAATTTTATTTGCAAAAGGAATAGTTAATAAAAAAGATACTTTGCATATTTTTGTCAATCATTGGCCATCAAGAAGGGGCGGACAAACAGAAAGTGAAGGGAACAGGCAACTTGCTGCCAAAAAACTAAAAGAGAAGGTCGATTCAGTTTTTGAAAAAACACCGGAAGCATATATTATTATTGGTGGAGATTTTAACGATGAACCTTCCAACATCAGCATTTCACAAACCTTAGGTGCCAGGTTGGATTCAAATGATATTAAAGCGAGTGGCCTGTATAATTTATTCGGGTACAGTGAAGTAAAGGGAAAAGGTTCATATAAGTTCAGGCTGGAATGGGATCAGATTGATCAGATTATCGTTTCATCCGCATTTTTTAATGATAAAGGAAATTTAATCATCCCCAAAAGCGGAGGAAAAATCTTTAGCGAAGATTGGTTAATGGAAGAAGATACAAAATACCAGGGTAAAAAACCATGGAGAACCTATAATGGTACTCATTACAATGGCGGATACAGTGATCACCTCCCGGTTTTCACTGAAATTTTAGTCAAATAGAAATAAAAAATCAGATAGTCAGATAGGCTATAAATCCAAGGATTATAATGCCGATAAAAACAAGAATGATGATGTTTTGAATGCTAAACCACGTTGTCAGCTTGTCAAGAGCCTGAATGAGGTGTCCAATATCATCGCCTTCCGTTTTGACAACCTGGCGGAATCTGTTGGCAGACAGGTTGGTAATAACACCCATGACAATAATGATAAAGGCTAAAACTAAAAGAAAGAGCACTTTAATTGAGTAACCTTTGGCGATAAGAAGATAGACACCAAAGACTCCGAAAATAACACCCAGAATGAGCATTAAAACACCCACATAGGTCATCTGGCGAAATAATTTCGTAATGACCAGGTTTTCTTGTTCAGTAAATTCGTAACCTTTTGTTTCCATTAATACCTCCTGATTTTTAATGATTAATGAATATTCCTTTTAAAAAGAATAATTGAACAATTTTTTTTTCAGTGTAAAGATACAAAAAAAATTTGTGAAGAAGTTTTGAGAAGAAAAATCAATTGAATTCTTCTATTATTTCCATACCGGCTTTTATGGCATCTTCATTCATCTGAATCAGATGATGGTATCTTTCAGGTAATGATTTTTTAAGTCCTTTGACGACATTGTCAAGTGTAACGACTGGCTTAATTTTCAGATAAGCACCTAAAACAACCATGTTGAAAATTTTGGTATTACCCATTTCAGTAGCTTTTTCTGTGGCCTTTACCTGATAAATTTTAATATCCTTTCTTTCAGGATGTCGTGTGATTCCGTTCGGGTCGTACAACAGGCAACCGCCTGGTTTAACAGTTTTCTCAAACTTATCCATTGACTGTTGATTGAGGATAATGGCTGTATCAAAGTTACTGATGATTGGAGAGCTGACAGGCTCGTCACTCAGGATAACCGTAACGTTTGCAGTACCACCACGCATTTCCGGCCCATAAGATGGCATCCATGATACTTCCTGATCCTGCATTATTCCTGAATAGGCAAGTATTTTTCCCATAGATAAAACGCCTTGTCCTCCAAAACCGGCAATGATTATTTCTTCTGTCATAGTTCTTGATTTAATTATTTAACAATCAATTTGCCTTCATCTTTAATATCTCCGAGCGGATAAAAAGGAAACATGTTTTCTTCCATCCATTTGTTTGCCTGAACCGGCCTCATTTTCCAACCGGAATTGCAGTTGGAGACGATTTCGACAAAGGTGGTTCCTTTCTTTTCCTTTTGATATTGAAATGCTTTTGCAATAGCTTTTTTTGCTTTTCTAACGTTTGCGGGTGTATGAACAGACTGACGGGTTACAAAATAAGTTCCAGGAAGCTGTGCCACTAATTCGGTTATTTTCAGTGGATTACCCATTATGCTGGTATCACGGCCAAAAGGAGAAGTAGAAGATTTCATGCCGGGAAGGGTAGTAGGAGCCATCTGGCCGCCTGTCATCCCGTAAATCCCGTTATTGATGAAGATAATTGTAAAGTTCTCGCCTCTGTTGCATGCATGTATAGTTTCAGCTGTACCGATTGCAGCCAAATCTCCGTCTCCCTGATAGGTAAAGATAAATTTATCAGGCATCAAACGTTTGAGTGCTGTGGCTATTGACGGAGCACGACCGTGTGCAGCCTGCTGCATGTCAATATTCATAAATTCATAAGCAAGCACTGAACATCCGACAGGAGCAACCCCGATTGTTTCTGCCTGCGCATCCATTTCTTCAATAACTTCCATTATCAGACGATGCGTGGTTCCGTGTCCGCATCCCGGACAATAGGAAAGTGTTTTTTGTGTTAAAAGAGGTGTTCTTTTATAAACGAGATTTTCTTCTTTAATGATATCGTTTATTATACTTGTCTGACTCATAATTAACCTCCGATAATTTTTGTTTTAAGATTTTCAACAATCTCATTGGGTGTGGGGATGATCCCACCCATTCTGCCATAGTGTTCCACTTTAATCTGACATCCGACCGAAAGCAGAACATCTTCGATCATTTGTCCGGCATTCATTTCCACAACAAGAATACCTTTTGATTTTTCTGCAAGTTCCCTGATCTTCAGTTTAGGGAAAGGAAAGAGAGTGATTGGTCTGAGCAAACCAACCTTAATTCCCTGATTTCTGGCAATATCAATGGCTTTTTTACAGATACGGGCAACGGATCCAAATGCAACAAATAGATATTCAGCATCTTGTGTCTGGTATTCCTCAAACCTGACTTCCTCTTCTTCCATTTTTTTGTATTTGGCCTGAAGTTTCTGGTTATGTATTTCCTGTTTGCCTGAATCAAGTTCAAGGGAGGTAATGATGTTTCTTTCCCTGTCGGGTGTTTTGCCAGTGGTTGCCCATGGATAACGTTTAACAATTTCTTCATGGGTCAGTCGGGGTTTATATTCGTCAAACCAGACTTTTTCCATCATTTGACCGATAATTCCGTCAGACAAAATCATGACGGGATTGCGGTATTTAAAGGCAAGTTCAAAAGCAAGCCCGACAAAGTCAGCCATTTCCTGAACAGAAGCCGGTGCAAGTACCAACAATTTATAATCACCGTGGCCACCGCCTTTTACCGCCTGAAAATAGTCTGATTGTGAAGGTTGTATGGTGCCAAGACCTGGTCCGCCTCGGGTAACATTTAAAATGAGACAGGGAAGTTCAGCACCTGCCATATAGGAAATTCCTTCCTGTTTTAAACTGATACCCGGACTTGAGGAGGAAGTCATGACTTTCCGGCCTGCTGCTGCACCTCCATAGCACATATTGATAGCAGATACCTCACTTTCAGCCTGAAGAACTACCATTCCCGTAGTTTCATAAGGCTTTTGCGACATCAGGTATTCAAGGACTTCTGATTGGGGTGTAATAGGATACCCAAAATATGCATCTGCTCCCGCACGGATGGCGGCTTCTGCAAATGCTTCGTTGCCTTTCATTAATTTTAATTCTCTCATTTTCAGGTAATTTATAATGATACCTCAGTTTTTTTTCTGTAAACAGTGATGACGCCATCAGGACATACTATCGCACAGTTTGCACATCCTGTACAGGCATCTGGATTGGCCATATAGGCATAATGATACCCTTTGGAATTGACTTCCCTGACCATATCGATTACCTGTGTAGGACAAGCCGGAATACAAACTTCGCAACCTTTGCATCTTTCAATGTCAACTACGATTGCTCCTTTGACTTTTGCCATAATTGTATGTTATAAAAGTTTAAACACTTCAATTTGAATTAATAAGCTGATGCAAAAATGTAAAATTTATTTATTCTGCAAAAAAAAATTAGTTTTTTTTACCAACTGTTGGAATTATTAGGTTATTGACTGTTTTTCAAAGCAATAACAGAAATCTCTATACCGGCATTCATCGGAAGTGCACAAGCCTGAAGTATTTCCCTTGCCGGAGGTTTTTCTGTGAAATAGGTTGAATAAATCTGGTTTACGGTTGAAAATTGCCTGATATCTGTCAGAAATACACTTACCTTTACAACATCCTGAAAGCTGTAACCGGCAGCTTTCAAAATTTCGCTCAGGTTATTGAAAACCTGATGGGTCTGCTGTTGTATGTCTCCTTCGATTAATTGTCCGGTTTCTGGATTAATGGCTATTTGTCCGGAGATAAAGAGCATATTTTCGAACTTTATTGCCTGACTATATGGGCCAATCGGACGTGGCGCTTTTTCTGTAAATATTACTGTTTTCATCTTTATTCCAATTTTATGCAAACTTAATTTAAAAATTTAAGGGGGAAGAATAAAATGAAAAAATTTTAAAAGTTCTGCATGCATCAAAAGAATTGAAGGCTCAATAAGTATCAGGGGAAGAACACTCTTCAAGAAATTAATGGATAAAGAGGAAATGAAAATTTGAAGAAAAGGGTATTGGCAAACGCTTATTGTTCCCCTGATCACTTTTCTCAAAATTTTGAAATTGTTTTTATGCCGGAATTTATATAATGAAACTAAATTGCAACAGAATACAAAAGGGCTAAACAATTAAAATTAAAAATAATGGTGCTTATTTTAAACAGGAATGATGTAATGTCAGTCCTTAAAATGAAGGATTGTATGCAGGCTGTCGAACAGGCATTCAGGGAATTGTCGGATGGCAATGCAGTAATGCCGGTCAGGACGGCCATCACACCACCTGACGGATTATCACTGTATATGCCGGCATACCTGAAAGAGTCTGAGGCACTGGCATGCAAGGTGGTCAGTGTGTTTAAGAACAATCCTGAGAAATTTAATCTTCCTACCACAATAGGGAAGGTGTTGTTGCAGGATCCAAAAACAGGAGATGTGATCTGCATTATGGATGGCGGTTACCTGACAGCAGTGAGAACAGGGGCGGCAAGTGGTGTGGCTACCAAATATCTGGCAAGGGAACAAGACTATTATTCCGTTGCTGTTTTTGGAGCTGGTGTTCAGGCAAAGATGCAGTTCTGGGCGATGATTGAAGCCGTAAATGTGGCTGAAGCAAAAGTTTTTGATTTAAATGAAAAGATGGCAGAACTCTTTTGTTCTGAGATGAAAGAAAGGTTTGGCGTTAAAGTAAAAAAAGCTGCTTCAGCCGATGAAATGCTGGAATGTGATATTATCTGCACGGCAACTTCCTCTTCCACTCCGTTGTTTGATGGAAATAAATTAAGGGAAGGAACACATATCAATGGAATTGGCAGCCATACACCCAACGCAAGAGAGCTGGATTCGGCCACCATCAAAAGAGCAAAATTTATCGGAGATTCAAGGGAGGCTTGCTTTAAGGAAGCCGGTGATTTATTGATTCCCATTTATGAAAAGGTGATTGATGAGAATCACTTTTATGCTGAGTTAGGAGAAGTGATAACAGGTAAAAAGCCCGGGAGGGTTGATTCTAAGGAAATTACTTTATTTAAATCGAATGGATTAGCTATTCAGGATGCTGCCACTGCCAAACTGGTTTATTTAAAAGCACTTGAATTAAATTTAGGCCGGAATATTGAAATTTGATATTATGGTGAAGCGTGAAAGATTGTATGATGCATTTGGAGATTTGGTTTATGCCATTGCAAAAGTGGATGGCGCAGTTCAACCTGTTGAAATTGATACACTTAACAGGCTCCTGGCTGATTTTTCGGGGAAGTATGAGATTAATTACACATTTAATTACGATCTTGCCAAAGAAATATCAGTTGAAGATGCATATAATCATGCCATTGAAGTATGCAAGGAAAATGGCCCCGACCCGGAATATGCCGTTCTGCTTGAAATGATGGTAGAAGTTGCCAAAGCTTACATGGGCATTGTCCCCAGTGAAAGAGAACTCTTAGACAAATTTATTGATGATCTGAAAGAAAAGTTTATAAACGAAATATCCTGAAAATCAGCCTGATTATTCAGCTTCTTTCGGATTATCATCTTCCGTTTCTGACTTCTTTTTAGAGCTTTTTTTAGCTTTTGTAGTTGCCTTTTTGGTTTCTTCTTCGATAAGCTTTTCTTTAAGTTCGGCCAGTATATCCTGTTCGCTTCCCAAGGTGCTCTTCTTTACACTTGCCCTTACTTTGCTGATAGCTTTTCTTGTTTTTTCAATCTGCTTTTTCTTTTCAGCTTTTTCGTCTTCTGCTTTTGCCTGTTGCTGTTCTTTCCATACAGAGACATGCGATAGGAATATCCTGCGGTTAGCCCTGTCGAATTCAGTTACTTTGAATTCCAGAGTGTCTTCAACATTAACTTTTGTGTTGTCCTCGGTCTGAAGTTGTTTGATGGGGCAGAAGCCTTCAATGCCATAAGGCAACGTAATGTAGGCTCCTTTATCATCAATTTTTTCAACCGTTCCTTCATGAACAGAATCAACACTGAAAATATCTTTGAAGGTTTCCCATGGATCTTCTTCAATTTGTTTATGTCCAAGGCTAAGCCTGCGGTTTTCTTCATCAATGTCAAGTATAACAACCTCGAGTGAATCGCCTATTTTGGCAAATTCAAGCGGGTGATTGAACTTTTTGGTCCATGAAAGGTCGGAAATGTGTACCAGTCCGTCAATGCCTTCCTCGAGCTCAACGAAAAATCCGAAATTGGTTGCATTTTTAATGATGCCTGTGTGCTGTGAACCTTTAGTGTAGATTAAAGGAACTTTTTCCCATGGATCCGGAGTCAGTTGTTTGATGCCTAAGGATAATTTTCTTTCTTCCCTGTTGATCGTTAATACTTTAACCTCCACTTCATCATTGAGAGAAAGATAATCGGAAGGTGCTTTCAGGTGTTGCGACCATGTCATTTCAGAAACATGAACAAGTCCTTCGACACCGGGGTATATTTCAACAAAGGCACCATAGTCTTCAATATTGACGACTTTACCTTTGATGATGCTTCCTTCAATAATGTTTTCAGGTAGTGTTTCCCATGGATGCGGGGTAAGCTGTTTCATGCCCAGAGAAATTCTGTTTTTCTCTTCATCATAATCCAGAACCACCACATTGATGGTCTGTCCGATTTCGAGTATTTCGTTGGGATGATTAATTCTTCCCCATGAAACATCAGTAATATGAATAAGTCCGTCAACGCCTCCAAGGTCAACAAATACACCAAATGAAGTAAGGTTTTTGACAACGCCTTCCAGAACCTGTCCTTTTTCAAGTTTTGAAAGAATCTTATGGCGTTGTTCTTCAATGCCTTCTTCAATAATGGCTTTGTGAGAGACAACAATGTTCCGGTAAACCGGATTGAGTTTAACTACTTTAAGCTCAATATGTTTTCCGACATAAGCATCGTAGTCCTGAACGGGTTTAATATCAAGCTGTGAACCAGGGAGAAATGCATCGAGTCCGAGTAAATCAACCACCATTCCACCTTTGGTTCTGTCTTTGATAAATCCTGTCATAATCTCATTGTTTTCATGTGCATGGACAATTTTATTCCATGCGCTTTCGGCTCTGGCTTTTTTATGGGAAAGGACAAGTTGCCCGTTTTTACCTTCGGTAGATTCAACGATTACGTCAAATTTATCGCCTGGTTTGATACTTTCAAGGTATTTAAACTCAGAAAGCGGAACCAGTCCGTCAGATTTATAGCCAATGTTCAAAACAACGTCTTTGTCAGTGATGTTGACTACGGTTGCTTCAACCAGTTGATGGTCTTCAATTTTATTGATTGATTTTGTGTACAGACTAAGAAGTTCTTTCTTTTCTTCTTCAGAAATCTGTTCCTCGGTTTCTTCCAGACTGACCCAGTCGAAAGTAGCGGCTTTCATTTCCTTGATGTCAACATCTTCTCCTTCTGCTTCTTCATGAATGGGTTCAGTATCGGTTTCTCTTGGAATATAAATTTCGTCTTCCGGAATATCCTCAAGATTGACCATTTCTTCTGAAATATCCTCCTGATATTCTTCTGTAAATGAATCACTTTCAGGTTCTTCATCTGAATCAAATTCTTCCTCTTCAGTATCCTCCCCAATCAGGTCAGGTTCAGTTTCCTCAGATTCAGTATCAGTAATTTCCGGAGTTTCGGCTGGCTGTGGAACGTCTTGTTCCTGTGGGGTTTCAGTAATTTCCGGATTTTCGGGAGTAGTGTTTTCGTTTTGTGTTAATTCGTTTTTTTCTTGTTCATTTTTCTCGAGTTCTTGAATATTTTCTTCCATTATTTTTAATTTCCTCCTTTTCTCCTAACTTTTTTAGGAAGTGCAAATGTAGAACAAATTTTATGTTGGCAAAAAAAAATTTAAGTTTTCAAAACAAAGAATTGCAAACTGAATTACTTATAAAATCAGCATGACATCGCCATAGTCAAGAAAACGGTATTTTTCCTGAATGGCAATCTGATAAGCCTCCTGAATTAATTCCATCCCGCCAAAAGTGCATGTGGCAATATAGAAAGGCGATTGCGGATAATGAAAATTGGTAATTAATGAATTGGCAATTCTGAACTGATAGGGTGGGTAAAAGAATTTTTCGCTCCAGCCTTCTGTAGGTAATACTTCATCTTTTGTTGAAACCGAAGATTCCAGAGCCCTGAGGGTGGATGTTCCAACAGAACATATCCTTTTTCTTGCTCTTTTGACTTCGTTTATTGCTTTAGCGCTTTCGGGAGTGATAATGAAATTTTCCGATTCAATCCTGTGTTTTGATAAGTCTTCAACTTCGATTGGTTTAAAGGATGCCATTCCGATGTGTAGAGTAATGTCGGTGGTCAATATTCCTTTTATTTCAAACCATTTTAAAACTTCTTTGCTGAAATGAAGTCCGGCTGCCGGAGCTGCTATCGAGCCTTTATATTTGGCAAAAATAGTCTGATAATCATATTCATCTTCAGGAACTGGATCTCTCTTGATATATTTAGGTAAGGGTGTTGTTCCCATCCTGTACAAGACATAATGGAATTCTTCATAACTTCCGTCATAATAAAACCTGATGGTTCGGCCTTTACTGGTGGTATTGTCTATAACTTCTGCCACAAGAGTAGGGACATCTTCTTTTTCAAAAATAAGCTTATTTCCTATCCTTACTTTTCTGGCCGGATCAACTATAACATCCCAAAGCAGCAGATCTTTATTTAATTCCCGAAGTAAAAAAACTTCAATTTTGGCGCCTGTCTTTTCTTTTATACCATAAAGCCTTGCAGGAAATACTTTGGAGTTGTTAAAAACAAATATATCACCTTCATCAAAATACTCGACTATTTCTTTAAAAATCCTGTGTTCGATGGAGCCATCTTTTCTGTTGACAACCATTAAACGGGATTCATCCCTGTAGATAGCTGGTTTATCCGCAATTAAATTCTCAGGAAGATTGAATGAAAATTGTGATAATTTTGCCATTTCAATATTTTTTTTGAACTGCAAAGTTATAATAACATTTTAAAATCTGTTGCAGGAATATTAAAAATATTTACTGAATTTTTTCGGTTCAAAAGTCTAAAGATTGTGTGGTAATAGTCTGTTACACTGACAAAAGTAGAGTACATTTGTACTTCCATTAAGATGTGATGTAATAGGTAAAAATGCCACGATGGTCTCAAATAGTTGCCATTCTGAAAGAAAGTTTCTCATTTGCTATCAGCAATCTGAGGAATAATCTTTTAAGGACTTTGCTTTCCATGCTTGCCATTATTATCGGTATCTTTACGATAATTTCCATCTTGTCTTTTATAAGTTCCCTGAATAAAAACATCAGAAATTCAGTCAATCAACTTGGAGGCGACATTGTATATATCCAGAAATGGCCTTGGCTGTTTCAAAACGATTATCCATGGTGGAAATTTGTCAACAGGCCTGAAGTCTCATACAATGAATATCAGTTACTTGAGAAAAAGTCAGTTAGCAGCGAATCGGTGGCTATGGTGATGGGTATTTATGGTAAAACAATCGCTTCAGCCAACAATCAGGTCAAAAATATCTATATTGCAGCTGTAACTTTTAACTATCCTGTTATGTCGGAAATGAAAATACAGGAAGGGAGATTTTTTACTGAAAATGAAGTAATTACTGCATCTTCCAAAATAATTCTCGGTAGCAGGATTGCAGAGCTATTATTCCCTGATGAAAATCCGATTGGAAAAACGGTAAAACTCTTAAATAAAAAATATGTTGTCATCGGTGTGCTAGAAAAAAAGGGAAGAGGCTTAAGTTTTGATGATACTGATAATCTTGTTTTTATCCCCATTACCAATGCACGTCAGTTATTTGGTTCAAATACCAAAAATCTCGATGCAACAATAAAGGCAAAAAGTAAAGGAAATATTGAAATTGAGGATTTTGAAGATGAAATCAGGGGGATAATGCGTTCAATCCGAAGGCTGCAACCCTCAGATGAGGATAATTTTGCCTTGAACAGAGCAAGTTTTATCAGTGAAAAACTGAATGATATATTCAGAAGCCTGAGCCTGATGGGATGGATTATTGCAGCGTTCTCCATTCTGGTCGGAGGATTCGGAACCGCCAACATTATGTTTGTTTCTGTAAAAGAACGGACTTTTTTAATAGGAATTGAGAAAGCCCTGGGTGCTCCAAGATATTTTATTCTTGCTCAGTTTTTGGGAGAATCTGTTATTTTATGCCTGATTGGTGGTTTAATCGGGCTTTTACTGGTGATCATTTTAATTTTCATTGCCAATCAACTTCAGGACGATATTACGCTATTTCTTTCAGTCAACAATATATTAATAGGAATAGGCCTCTCTACTTTTATCGGAGTAGTGGCAGGTTTTATCCCCTCTTATCAGGCTTCTCGTCTTGATCCAATTGAAGCCATCAGAAATACCTTTTAGAAAAGGCTTTTATTAAAAATACACTTAGTTGACTTATAAAAAAGACTGATTGTGTGAAAGTTATCAAACTGCCCGATAATCAGATGGTTCTTCCGGGGTACTGAAGCAATGCCTGTTCGAGGCAAATCATAGCCTTCTCAAGGTTTTCTTTTTTCAATACATAAGCAATTCTGACTTCATTTTTTCCACAACCTGGTGTTGCATAAAAACCCGGAGCAGGTGCCATCATTACGGTCTGTCCCTGATAATTAAATGATTCAAGCATCCACTGACAGAATTTTTCTGAATCATCAACCGGCAGCCTGACGATGGCATAAAAAGCTCCGCCCGGTTTTGGACATATAACACCTTCCATTTTATTTAGAGCCTCAACCATAAGATTTCTTCTGGAAGAGTATTCTTCAATAATATTTTCAAAATAAGCAGGAGGAACATCAATTGAAGCTTCAGCACCGGCCTGATCGAGAGTAGGAGGGCACAACCTGGCCTGCCCGAATTTCAGGACTGAGACCATCAATTCCCTGTTTTTGGAAACAATAGCTCCCACACGGGCACCACATGCGCTGTATCTTTTTGATATAGAGTCAAATACAACAGCATGCTTTTCTAATCCCGGTAAGGTTAGGATCGAGGTATGATTTTGCCCATCATATACCATTTCACGATAAACTTCATCGGCAAAAAGAAAAAGGTCATATTTTAGGGCGAGCTCTCTGAGTTGTTCAAGTTCCTCTTTTGAGTAAAGATAACCGGTAGGATTATTGGGATTGCAGATAAGTATGGCCTTTGTTTTGGGTGTGATCAACTTTTCAAATTCACTGATGGGGGGAAGTGCAAAACCATTTTCAATATAGGCAGTGATAGGTCTGATCTTTACACCAGCCATGATAGCAAAGGCATTGTAGTTGGTGTAGAATGGTTCAGGAATGATGACTTCATCTCCCGGATTCATACAGGCATAAAAGCCGAATAAAACGGCTTCACTTCCACCTGTAGTTATAAGAATATCGCTGTATTCTACATTGATCTGATAGCTTTTGTAATATTCAGCCAGTTTTCTTCTGTACGATTCGTTACCGGCAGAATGTGAATACTCCAGGACTTTATTTGAAAAATTTCTGACTGCGGTCCAATATTCTTCAGGGGTTTCAATATCCGGCTGTCCTATATTGAGATGATAAATTTTAATACCTCTTTTCTGAGCAGCTTCGCTGAAGGGAACGAGTTTCCTGATAGGGGAAGCCGGCATTTCTATCGCTTTCTTTGATAAATCAGGCATAATTTTGATTTTTACTGTTAAATTTTGCCAGCGAAGTTATTGAAATCGATTAAATAAAAACAAATAAAAAACCCGGACAACCTGAGAGCTGGTATCCGGGTGACGCTAAAAAACTAACCTAAATGAGTGTAATTTTTAATAAAGCCTGAATGAGAATTTCATGTTGTATATTTTTGCTTCGGTTACGTCCTCAAAAGGATAATTCAGCTCATTGAGTTTTTCAATCACATAGGTTTCAAGCTGAAGATTGGTTGAGTTGGACTGCAATACATTGATTCTTCCGTCTTTGTTGACCTCAAAGCTCACAAACACATCTCCTTCAAGTTTTTGCTCGGAAGCAAAAGTCGGATATTTGATTTTTTGTATGATGGTTTGTTTGAACTTCATTTCAGTGTTGGCTTCATTGCTTTTGTTTTTTTTGTCTTTTGCTTCAGTGTTTGATACGCTGACCAGCATGACTAAAAATGCAAGTAAAATTAACTTTTTCATCATTTTTTCTTTTAAGTTTTTTTGTTTTGTTTTTCTATTCAGACGGATGAAGTTTTTATATGTTACAGTTTAATGGAAAATTATTTTATTGAGTATAAAGTTTATGAAAACCAGTACTAAAAAAAAAGCCGCCCGAAGGCGGCTTTTTACATACAGTAGGCGGTTTATTATTTATCCCACCAGATTTTATCGCTGATCAAAACGTTTTTCGGGCAATTCTTGTTAAAGCTCATTTCTTCCTGAGGATAAGGATACCTGTTGGGAATAGCTGTAGGAACAAACTGGTTCTTGACAAGTCCGATTTCATTGTTTGTTCTTCTCCAGTCGTTGTAAGCTTCGAGCTGGTAGAACAGGGCAATATATTTCTGAAGAACAATGGCTTTGTAGAGATTGGCACCGCTAAGGCCATCAATGACAGCATCAAATGCAGTTTTCCATGCAGGATTATTGACACCCCAGTAATCCAGCGAAGCGGCTACAGCATCTTTCAATGAGCCTTTTGCATCATTTTCACGTCCGAGTTTATAGTCGCATTCAGCTTTGATGAACAACACTTCAGGATAAGACATCAGAATAACAGGTGCGTCCTGAGCAATGACTGCATCTCCCAGATTGGATGCACTTGCATTTCCTTCGCCAGGCCCTGAGCCTACATAATCACCACCAACCTGTGCTGCATAAACAGCAATTCTCGGATCACTGGTGGTTTTTAAAAGGTCAATAAAGAATTTACCCATTCTGATATCGCCTCTTTGTTCAACATACTGAGATAACGGATTAGCTCCAGTTGGGGTAGCATCAAATGGAATCTGAAAGGTGTTGGCATTGGAGGAAATAGCTTTGTCAATAAAGCCAAAAGCAGTAGTATATGCACTGTTTCCGTTCACTTCACTTAAATGGATGGCATATCTTGCTTTAAGGCCATAGGCTGCTTCTTTCCATAGGTCAACATCTCCATCATAAATAAGGTCGCCAACGACATCCACTTCATTTTCACTTTCCGGTTTTTCGAAGTCAGCAATGGCTTCATCCAGAAGAGTTTGAATAGTGGTATAGACGGCTTGCTGATTATCGAAGACAGGGGCAAGGTTATCAGCTCCCTGGAATGCTTCGGTATAAGGGATATCACCCCAGAGGTCTGTGGTCATACCTAAGGAAATAGCCATTAACACTTTACCGATTCCTCTGTTGTAGGGGGAATTTTTTGCATTGGCAAGGTCAATGAACTGTTTGATATCCATCATAGTAGAAGAATAATTGGAGTTCCAGAGGTTGTTGCAGTCGCCTGCCTTGAAATCATAGTTGTCATAAGCAGCAGCCTGACGGTCAATACCAGCGAGTTGCTGAATCCAAATGGCTGTGGGCATATTTACATCTGTTCCTCCGACAGTAGTGTAGCCGACATTTGCCATGATAGATGGTAATAGTGTGGCCATAGTTACCGTTGACGGAGCATCAGGGTTAATGTTGATGTCGGGATCAATCCACTTATTACAGGAAGTGGAAAGGAAACCTGCAATCATCAACAAGGCTAAAAATCTGATATTTCGTTTCATTTTCATTCTCTTTAAAAGTTTAACCATAATTAACTGTTAAAAGCCTGCTTTTAAACCGAATCCCCAGCTCTTGGTACCAGGCATGTTGAAATAATCCATACCCTGAGCATTTGAAGCACCAAGCAGGTTGGTTTCAGGATCAATTCCTTTATAATCGGTGAACAGCAGGAGATTTCTTCCATAGAAGTAAAGGGTGAGGTCTCTAACAAAGGTTTTGTCGAGGATTTTCGGAGCAAACTGATAACCGAAGTAAAGATCTCTTAAACGAACCCAGCCTGAATTTTCGATGAAATCATTGGTTGGGCCGGTAAATCCACTTCCTTCTCCATAGAAATACCAGTTAATGTCTTTAACTACCTTGATGTCATTTGTTTCACCGGTTGAAACCAGGTTACCGTTGACATCCCACTGAGCTTTTACACCTTCAAATACAAATTCATCTTCAGGATTACGGGTTTCAGTGTCTTTATGTGTTCCAAAATAGTAGAGGGCACCTCTTGTACCATTCCACATCAGGCCACCTTTCTTAATGTCCCAGAGGAAGCTTAATGTAAAGCCTTTATAGGTGAAACTGTTGGTGATACCCATAGTCCAATCAGGGTCAACTTTTCCAATGGATTTCATGGAGGAATAATCACCGACAGGGAATCCATAAGTTGGGCTGGTGGTATCGGCATCAATCAGCACATTTCCTAAGGAATCTCTTAACCAGTCGTAGCCATAAATGCTTCTGTAGGGTTCACCGGCAACTGCCCTGATCTGTGGGTCAACAAAGCCACCAAGGAAAAGATTATCAACTCCTTCGGCAAGCTTTTCAACTACGTTATTGATTTTGGAGAAGTTAACCTGAATATCCCACTGGAAATCTTTTTTGATAGGTGTAACATAACCTACAATTTCAATACCTTTTGAACTCATTTCAGCAGCATTCTGGTAGAAACTGGCAAATCCTGTTGAATTTGCAATGGTAACAGGCAGCAGTAAGTTTGTACCGTAGTTGTTGAAGTAAGAAATGTCGAGTCCGAGTCTGTTTTTGACAAATTTCAGGTCGGCACCGACTTCCCAGGTTCTTGTTTTTTCAGGTACAAGAGTGGAGTTACCCATTCCGTCACTCAGGGTGAAGCCTGTGTAACCCATAAACGGGAAAATAATTCCATTCGTCCATCCGTCACCTGCGGCTGCCTGAACATAAGGTGTAACAGTGTTGTAAGCAGTTGCATCAAGAGCAACAATGGCATAAGATGCTCTGATTTTACCAAATGGAAGAATGTTTTCAATTGATTTGAGTGCATCGAGTTCGGTGAATACAAAACCGGCACTAAATGAAGGATAGAAGAACGAATTGTTATCGGCAGGAAGTGTGGTTGACCAGTCATTTCTGCCTGTAATATTCAGGAATAAGAAGCTCTTGTAAGCAAAACCAAGGTCTCCGAAAATGGCTGCCCTGCGTACCAGGTATGTGCTTTCAAAGCTGGTAATGTTTGAAGAGTTATTAAGATTGTAATACTTTGGCAAATCCAGTCCGTCAGCTGTTGTACTTAACTGATAGCTGTAAAGCTGCGACATGTTATGTCCCAAAGTGAAATTCATTTCCAGGTCGTTGGCCAGTTTTTTCCTGAAGTTAATCAAAAGATCGGAGTTGTAATCTCTTGACAGGAACTGTGAAACGGTTACACGTCCTGCAGGAAATGCTCTTGAATTGATGGCAAAATAATCCTTCCATCTCTGGTTGTAAAAATCAGCACCAAGTCTGTAGGTAATGGTAATCCAGTCGCTGATCAGATAATCCAGTTGGAAATGGCCAATCATACGGTCAACATTATCAGTATATTTATTGTTGTTAGCTGTCCAGTATGGATTGTCATAACCTCCACCCAGGCGGTAAGTCCTTTGAGTGCCGTCAGGCAACTCGTAACCGGCAGCATTATCAAATGTCGGAGGAGTTCTCAATAAACCAAGCATCACACCAGAAACATTAGATCCTTGTTGGATTCTGTCGCCTCTGTTGGTCAGATATTGAGTACTCCCGCTGACTTTAAAGTGGTCGTTGATTTTTGTTTCACCTGTCATTTTAAAGGTGTTTTTCTTGAATTTATTGTTGGGGATCACACCTTTCTGAGTCATGTCTGAAAATGAAAGGTAATAGGTGGAAACATCACTTCCTCCGGCAATGTTGACTGAATTATTGAAAGTATTACCCTGCTCAAAGAAATCGTAGTGGTTATAGGTTTTGATTTTGCCGAGGGCAGGATCGGCTAAAGGATTATGTTGTCCGACTATAGCACCATCCACGTCAAAATCAGGATTCAACCATACACTTGGGTCTTTTGAATAGGCACAGGTGTCGAGTAGCGGACCCCATGAAGCTGAGTTGCCTGACATCCATTTTCCATTTCTTCCCTGTCCGTATTTGGTCTGGAGTTCAGGAAGCTTGTTGACTTTTTCAAAGGAAATTGAGGAGTTCCATGAAACTGAAACTTTTTTTCCAGCTGATGAACCACCTTTTTTGGTAGTAATGATAATGGCGCCATTTGCAGCTCTTAAACCATAAAGTGCAACGGCAGCACCACCCTTTAATACTGCAATGGAAGCAATGTCATCAGGGTTGATGTCAATTCCTCTGTTGGAAAGAGCAACACCGTCAACATCACCGACACCGCCACCATTGTCGATGGGAACACCATCAATAACGATCAGAGGTTGGTTGTTCCCGGTGATGGAGGCAGCACCACGAATGGTCATATAAGCTGAGCTACCAGCTGCACCGGAAGAATTTACTACCTGAAGACCGGCAACCCTACCATTAAGGGAATTGATAAAGTTTGGGGTTTGTGCTTTTTCAAGAGCTTCATTGCCAATGTTCTGGACAGAATACCCCAAAGCTTTGGCTTCCCTCGAAATACCAATGGCAGTTACCACCACTTCATCAATCTTCAGAATGTCCTCTTCCATGGCAATGCTGATATTGTAATTGCTTCCAATTGCAACTTCAACAGTTTTTCTACCGATGAAAGAAAACACCAAAGTGTTGGACTTTTCAGGAACTGTAATCTGATATTCTCCTTTAACATCTGTTACCGTTCCGATTGTGGTCCCTTTTACCAGTACTGTTACACCAGGGAGTGCTGAGTTGTCTTCAGCAGCGGTAACCTTACCGGTAATTACCCGTTTCTGGGCATTAACAGCAAGCACTCCGAAAAGACACAAGAGTGCAAGCAAAATTGTAAATTTCCTCATAGGCTTACGTTTTTAGGTTATTAAAATTGTTTAATAAAAATTATAATTTCTGAACAGAAATTCAACCCAAAATTAAAAACGAAATACACCCGTGAAATTTCAAAACTCATATCACTTAGGTTATTTTTTAGCGACACAATTATACAAAGAAAATTATTCATACGTACTAATTTTAAAAAAAAATTTTTAATCTGTTAAAATGCAAATTGAGGAAAATTTATTTTTTTAAAATGAATTGAAAATCAATATTTTGTGGAATTAATAAATTATACTTATTTTTTTTATAAGATTTTTAACAGGGATTAAAAGTGATATACATGGCGTAAAAACAACGAACTTTGTAGTCAATTTTTTTAATCAATTCCTGATTGGATGGGAATAGTCAGAAAAGAAAGTATCAGAAGTACCTTATTTTCCTATATTGGGATTGCAATTGGATTCATCAGCCAGACGTTTATCTTTACTAACCTTTTACCAGCTGCAATAGTTGGATTGATCAGGGTTTTACAATCTTTTGCCGGTATCGTTTCTGAACTTTCCCAGCTTAGCATTCAAACAGCAACAGGAAGATTTTTTCCATATTTCAGAAATAAGGAAAAAGGACATCATGGTTTTTTGATGATGGCTATCCTGATAACTTCAACGGGATTTGTCGTAGTTTTTATCTTACTCATGATTTTTAGGCCTTTCATTGTTCAATTGTATAATGAGCAGTCTCCACTATTTTCTCAAAAGTTTTTGTATGCATTCCCCATTGCCATTGCTTTGGTTTATATCACTGTATTTGAAGCATACCTGCGGATGCTTTATAAAATCATTTTCTCTACAATCGTTAAGGAGATTTATATACGGCTTTTTGCACTCGGGGCCGTGTTGCTGTACTATTTTAAAGTGGTCAGCATCAATCAGTTTTTATTGATTTTTTCCGGTACTTATGCGCTTGCAGCCGTGATGATGCTCTTTTATTTGAAAATTATTGGTGAACTCTATCTGAAACCCGATTTTTCTTTTTTAACAAAACCCTTGCTTAAGCAGATAAAGAATTATGTTTCTTTTACTTACGTGACGCTGTTGGTCCACCGGGCTATTCTTGAAGTAGATAAAGTGTTTGTTGCTGCCATGAGTGGACTGGGTGCTGCAGGTATTTATTCTGTTACCTCACTGATGGCAAGCGTAATTTCTATGCCTGTTAATGCGATTAACAGCATTAGCGGAACATTTTTCAGCGAATCGTTTAAGAAGAACGACACTGAAAAAATCAGAGAAGTTTATCACAAAGCTTCATTAAATCAGTTTATCGCTGCCTCATTTCTCTTTTTAGTGATTTGGTATAATGCTGATAGCTTTTTATCGTATATGCCGGAAGAATATAGCAAAGGCAAAATTATTATTTTATTAATAGGTATAACCAAATTGATCGATGCCATTTGTATAAACAGCAGTTCAATAATTTTACTTTCGAATTATTATTCGTTCATGATGTTTAGCAGTAGCCTGACACTGGTGTTTCTAATCACATCCAATATTTTACTGATAAAGGTTTTGGGAATAAAGGGAGCTGCTGTTTCTATTCTGCTATCTGTATTACTTCACAATTTCCTGAAAGTCGGATATATCTGGTTAAAGCTCAAAATCCATCCGTTTAACCTGAATTTATTTAAGGCTACTGCTGTTTTCTTGTTTACATTTGGTTTGTTTTCCCTGCTCCCTTCCATTTCAGTAGTCTGGGTTGATATTATTTTTAAAACTATATCAGTATCAGTAGTATTTCTGTCTTTGACCATATTGTTAAATGTTTCAGAAGATATTGACCTTCTTCTGAAAGATAGCTATAAACGATTTAAAACATTCATTTTAAACAAATTTAACAGGAGATGAAACAAAATATCATCGGATTAATTTGGAACTCGCTCACTAAGTCAAAGGTATTGAAAAACAGCATTTACCCCATAAAAATGCTATTAAGTGAAGAAATCAGGAAAAGGGACACTCTCAGGAAATATAATAATAATCAGCCAACAGGCTTACCTTTTATTGATATCAGAGAATTAATCCCTCAGGCTGAGGAGACGATAGAAAGCTATACCTATCTGGATGAAACAAGCCGGATTACAGATATAGCAGTCATCAAAAGTTTGTGCCGGCAATATCCTGATTGTCATTATCTTGAAATAGGTAGCTGGCGGGGAGAAAGCCTTTTTAATGCCTCGCAGGTGGCTAAAACATGTGTTTCAGTCAGTTTGCCGGATGATGAAGTCAGACGAATATGGGGTGAGCGTGCTGCGAAAGTTACCCGGATGTTTACCCGCAATATTCCCAACATCATACATGTGGAAGCAGACTCTCAAACATTTGATTATGATACACTTGGGCTAAAATTTGATGTCATTTTCATTGACGGGGACCATAGCTACCAGGGTGTTTTGAATGATACCAGGAAAGTTCTTTCCTTGTTAAGGGATGAGGACTCTGTCATTCTGTGGCACGACTGTGGAAAAAGCTATGAAAAAACCAATTGGGAAGTGCTTTCCGCTTTATTGGATGCCATACCTGAGCAAGAACACAAATATATTTACCGCATTACCAATTCATTGCATGCCATTTATACGAAAAAAGCACTCAAAGCTGATTTTCTTGAATCACCACAATATCCTGAGAAAGTTTTTAGTGTTAAACTGAAGATAAATCCTTTTAATTTAGCTTAATTTGTAAAAGAAATTAATGCTTAAAATCTTATTATTTCAATTGATTTAATTAAAAATATGATCCAAGTAACAAAGACATTCCTGCCCGATTTTGATAAATATATCAGTGTCCTGAAAAGGGCATGGGATAAAGCGTGGATTACCAACAACGGAGAACTGGTGCAGGAACTGGAGCAAAAATTAAAAGACTTTCTTGGAGTGAAGAACCTGATTTATACAGCAAACGGAACTTTACCCCTGATGATGGCCATCAAAGCCCTGAAGCTGAAAGGAGAAATAATCACTACACCATTTTCCTATGTCGCTACCCTGAATGCCATACTTTGGGAGGGATGTAAACCTGTCTTTGCAGATATAGATAGAAATACTTTTTGTGCTGATCCTCAGGATATCGAAAGAAAAATTACCGCTAATACCGTAGCGATTCTGATTACCCATGTATATGGCTATCCATGTGATGTGGATGCCATTGAAAAAATTGCTCAGAAATACAACCTGAAAGTCATTTATGATGCTGCTCATGCTTTCGGATGTGAAATAAATGGCAAATCACTACTGTCTTTTGGCGACATTTCGACCTGTAGTTTTCATGCAACCAAAATTTTTCATACGGTAGAAGGCGGGTGCATTTGCACAGAAAATGATGAGCTGGCAAAGATACTTACCCATTACAGGCAGTTCGGACATTATTACGACCAATATTTCAGCATGGGTATTAATGCAAAAAACAGCGAGTTTCATGCTGCAATGGGCTTATGTAATTTACCGGAGACTGAAAATATTATCAACAGCAGAAAGGCAATTTCAGAAAAGTATCATGAACATTTACGAGACTTGCCGCTTCAATATCCATCTGTCCCGGAAAAACTGAAATATAACTATGCATATTTTCCGGTTGTTTTTCCGAATGAAAATCAGTTGCTTCAGACCATGAAATCATTGGCAGAAGAACAAATCTTTTGCAGACGCTACTTTTATCCATCCCTTAATACCTTGCCATTCATTGATTATCAGGCGTGTCCGGTTTCAGAGGATATTGCAGGGAGGGTGTTGTGTCTGCCGTTATATGATTCGCTGTCTGAAAAAGAATTAGAAAAAATTACAACTATTATTTCATTTTCATTCAAGAAGGGTGGTTTTTATGAACCTGCATATTTCACATGATGATAAATTTTTTGATATTTTTATCAGACGTCAGAGAAGAAATTTTTCAGACTCAGAAAATATATATTTAGTATATTCAGATTCACCTGTTTTAAAAATGGTAAAATCTGAAAATGTTTTTATTGTGAAGTTATATAGTAAAGAATTCTGGAATTTTGTTAGGAGAGATGGTATAAAGAAGATATTTATTCATTATTTTAATTCGCGCCTTTCTGAATTTGTATTAAAGATTCCCGAAAACATTGAGGTATATTGGATTTTTTATGGCTCTGACGGATTTTATTTACCTTCAATTATAAAGGAATATCTTGACGAATATTCCCTGAAATACATAAAATCTAACCAACCTCACTTGGTTTTAAATTATTTTGCTTTAAAATTTCCTGTAACAATTAAATGGAAGATTAGAGTTCAAAAACATATTGAAGCAATTAAAAGGATAGATTATTTTTGTCATTATATTTATAAAGATTATCAACTTATAAAACAAAAAACGGGATTTAATGCTGATTTTCTTGAGTTTAATATTTGTAGTATTGAAGATTTAGCTAAAAAGGAAGACAAATTGAAATTATTAAACAATAAAAACGCCAATGCAATTTTTGTTGGAAATTCAGCTTGTGAGAATAATAATCATATCAGTGCTTTTCATCTTATTAAAAAGCACATAAATAATGATGCCTATACAAAAGTTTTTTGTCCATTATCATATTCAGGATTTCATGGATATATAAAATTAGTAATTCACGAAGGGAAAAAACTTTTTGGTGATAAATTTCAACCATTGCTGAATTATATGAAGAAAGATGAATATGATAAGATTTTATCTGAATGTTTTTTATTTGTAAATAATCATAGGCGTTCACAAGCTTATGGAAATATAGGGTGGCAATTGTATGCTGGAGGTGAAGTGGCAATGAATTCGCAGAGTAATCTTTATGAATATTTAACTAAACAAGGCATTATAATTTCTTCTCTTGATAATAATTTATTTTTTAGAGAAAGGGAAATTAAAACTAAAAATGCTGAAATCATTGAAAATATTGTTTCTGAAGAAAATGTGGTAAAAAGATATGCTAACTTATTTAAATAAATAACCATGAAAAAAATAGTAATAATCGGATCATCGGGTCATGCCAGAGTTGTAATAGATATCATTGAGAAACAGAATGAATTTGAAATAGTTGGACTAATTGATTCTTTTAGAAAAGTTAATGAAAAAACCTACGATTATAAAATATTGGGAAATGAAAATGATTTACCGGCATTAACTTCAAAATTAGGTTTATATGGATGTATTGTAGCAATTGGAGATAATTGGAATAGAAAAATAATGGTAGAAAAAGTTCAAAATCTCAAAACAGGATTAAATTTTATCTCGGCTGTGCACCCATCCGTACAAATTGGTAAGGAGGTTGAAATTGGAGAAGGAACTGTTGTCATGGCTGGAGCAATAATTAATTCTGGCAGTAAAATAAAAAATCATGTAATTATTAATACACAGGCAAGTATTGACCATGATTGCTATATCGATGATTTTGCAGGGATTTCACCTGGAGCAGTATTAGGGGGATATGTTAAAGTTGGCAAGTTTAGCGTTATTGCTTTGGGTTCAACAGTATTGAATAAAATTGAAGTTGGAGATCATTCCATAGTCGGGGCAGGTTCTTTATTGCTGAAGAATTTAGGGGATAATGAAATTGCATACGGTATTCCCGCTAAATTTATTCGAAAAAGAGAAATCGGAGAGAAGTATCTGTTGTGAAAAATATTACCGATTCTATATTTTTTTCAATATATTTGCCTTTCATTGATTAAATCGAATTTTGAAAATTACTGTGATAAATACAGTATTAGTATTTTTATTACTATCAGTGAATCTGTTTTGGGGATTCTCTCAGAACATAATTCCAAATCCCAGTTTTGAATCATATTCTTCCTGCCCAAATGACTGGAATCAATGTGAAAAAGCAACAGGCTGGAAAAAGGCCAAAGAAAATATTGATTCAAGATTTACTACCGAGTATTTAAATGCTTGTGGTGCATCAGGGTTTCAAGTTCCAAACAATGTTTGGGGTTATCAGTATGCAGCAAGTGGACAGGCTTATATGGCGACTGCAACTTTATCTACTTCAATTAAAACTGATTACCGTGAAAATATGTATGCGCAACTTATATATCCGGTCAAAACAGGTGATAAATTATTTGTGAGTTTTAAGATATGCTTAACAAACAAAACCAGATATGCTTCAAATAATTTTGGATTGAAATTCTCAGCTAATACAAATTTTCTGATAGATAATAAATCTGAAATTTATGCCCAAAATATTGTATTTGATTCGATTAATTGGACAACAGTTTCAGCATTTATTACAGCTACTGATGACTGGAAATTTATTGCATTCGGGAATTTCTTTGAGGATTCAAAAACCATGTATCAGGAGGTAAATAATAACGTTTCTGGAGGTCATTGTGTTTATTATGTTGATGATTTGCTTGGAATCAAACTTGATTTTGTTTATAATAATGTTTGTTTAGGCGATTTTACGTCCTTTATTCCAATTAATACGGTCTATATTGATTCTGTTATCTGGGATTTTGGTGATATAAATAATCCTTCAGGAAATATATCAAGAAATATTCGAGCTTATCATAAATACAATCAGGTTGGTAAGTATCATGTGAAATTGGTTATTTATATTCGGGGCAAATCGACTGTTATTGAAAAAGACATCGAAGTTGTTAATAAGCCAAAAGCAAAATTTATTATAGGTGATTCTGTTCAATGTTTGAATAATAATTTGTTTAGTTTTATTAATTATTCGACAACCTCAATTGGGACATTAGAATACTATTGGGATTTTGGTGACGGAGGATTTTCCTATACAAAACATCCGAAACATAATTATTTAAAGCCAGGTCAATACACTGTTACTTTGAAATGTTCTGATAATCTTGGATGTTCCGATTCATCTAAAAAAGTTGTAGTGGTATTACCACAGCCTATTGCTGAATTTAAAATTTTAACTCTTAATCATTGCCTTGACTCTAACACGTTCCAATTTGTTAATTTAACTACAAATAACAACAGTTATTTTAAATCTCTTTGGAATTTTGGAGATGGGAAAACTGATACTACTTTAAATTCATTACATCATTATTCCTCTTCTGGTTTATTCAGAGTAAGACTGATAGCAACATCTCCTCAAGGATGCAGCGATACTTCAGAAAAATTCATTGAAGTTTTTGAATTGCCAAATGTTCAGATTGATGTGAATGACAGTGAGCAATGTCTGGATGGAAATTTATTTATTTTTAAAGATTCTCATTATAACACTGATGATAGTTCAGTTTATTATTGGGACTTTTCAGATAAGACATTTGATAATAAACATATTACACAACATTCATATAGGAATTCAGGAAATTATCTTGTCAGGGTCGATGTTATTTCAAAAAGAGGTTGTAGAAATCAGGACTCTCAAATGGTTCTGGTTTTTCACAAGCCTTCGTCTGTGTTTATTGTTAATGACTCAATTCAGTGCTTTGATTCAAACTTTTTTATTTTTGAAAACAAGTCCAAGTCCTTTTATGGTAAATTTAATTCTTACTGGGATTTTGGAGATTCTTCAACTTCTTTTTCAGAACTAAATGCATCCCATCAATATAAAAAAATGGGGCAGTTTTCAGTAGTTCTTATTGTTAAGGATAGTAATAATTGCCTGGATACAAGTGTTAAAACAGTTATTGTTGATTCAAGTCCTGTTATATTGGAAATCAATAGTAATAGCCCTGTCTGTGAAGGCGAAACAATCAGACTTACTTCAAAATCTAATAGTCATACCAATTACTATTGGGAAGGTCCAAATAATTTCTCATCAAATCTCCAAAATCCTGAAATAGAATATGCTGAATTGAAAAACACCGGACTTTATTCTTTGGTGTTAAAAAGTGGTCAATGTTATAGCCAAAAAAAGAAAATTTTTATTCATGTTAATAAACTGCCGGTTTTTTGGCTTGGAAATGATACATTTATTTGTTACAGTGAAATTAAGTTAAAATCTAATATTAAAGGTGAATATTTTTGGAACACAGGTTCAAAAGATAATGAAATTACAATTTCTGATAGTGGAATTTATCAATTGACAATTATTGATTCGAATGGATGTAAATATTCGGATTCTATAAAAATCTCATGGTATTGCCCTGTCATAATTTATATACCAAATGCCTTTTCTCCTAATGATGATGGTGTAAATGATTTTTTCAAATGCTTTACTGAAAATATTCCATATTTCGAAATTAAGATATTTAACAGGTGGGGTGAATTATTATTTTATAGTAATAGCTCTGATAATCCATGGGATGGAAAATTCAAGGGCGAATATTGTTCACCTGGTTATTACTATTATAATGTTTTTTATCGGGAAAATATTGGAGGAAGTTTAAAATTAATATATGGTCTATTGTTATTAGTAAGATAGTTTTTCAATTTTTCCATTAAACAAATGGTTATCTGTCCAAATAACGTAAAAATAAATTCCATTTTTTAAATCATTATCAATAATGATTTTACTACACACATTTTCACTATTTGAGTAAATGAGATGACCAAGATTGTCGTAAAGTTTAATTGATGTAATCGGTTCAGTTATAATGCATGAATTTATTTCAAGATAATTTGAAAATGGATTAGGGAATAGAATGGACTGATTGCTTATAAGTTCTTTAATTGAATATAGATTTTTATTAAGTGAGAAAATATAAAAGGCACCTCTGTCGGTTCCTCCGTCATCATCTTTATAAGCAGCACAAAGAAGTTCAGGAAAATTGTCGGAATTTATATCGTCAACGAATTTTAAGTCCCAGCTAAATCTATCATCATTTGAAAGAATATCTGTTAAAAGAGGATTATTTTCACCAACCTCGATGAAATTCTTCACCATACCATTGGGTAAAAGAAAAAGAATAAAGAACCTGCCTTTATAATTTGGAGAAGGACATCCAACAATTAAATCATTAAATCCATCCTGATTGAAATCATTACACCCGGAAAGTGATGCCCCAAAAAGATCATTATTACGAACAAGCCCAAAGAAATTACCCTCCAGATTACTGATTTTCTGATATCCGATTATATTCATGTCCCCATTTAAAAACAATATATAGACAGCTCCTTTGTTTGTTCCGCCATCATCATCATTCATTGCTGAAACAGCTAAGTCTATATGTCCATCTTTGTTTAAGTCACCAATGGTAGTTACCGCTGAACCAAAATAATCATCAATATCAAGAGTAATATTGAACCCTGAGGTTTGCTCAGTTATTAATGAAGTTGATTTGACAGTCCCATTTGGGTTTAATCTTACGATAAATATTGCACCTTTAAGATTGTATTTTTCAGCACCAATAATTAAATCTGGTACATTATCTCCATCAATATCACCGACAGGATTAAGATAACTTCCAAAATCACAGTTTGCATTTAGCTGAAATCCAAGATTCCCTACTGTACTACTTATCTTTTGACAATATTTTGCTGTTCCATCATTGTTTAAAAAAATAATATATACCGCACCAGCATCTTTTGCTCCATCGTCATCTCTGTAAGCACTTACTGCAATATCAATAATTTTATCATTATTAATATCACCAATAACAGAAACTGAGCGTCCAAAATAATCAGATGGTTTTAGTGAAATACCAAGGTTCCCTGATGTAGATGAAATTTTTTGAACTGATTTGATTTTAAAGTTTTCTTTCATCAGGAAAATATATACTGCTCCTGCATCATATGCCCCATCATCATCTTTAGGTGCTCCAACAACAAAGTCTCCATATCCGTTGTTGTCAATATCTCCGAGATAATCAATTCCTTGCCCTAAATAATCATCTCCGTTTATATAACTTGTAAATCCTTCAGTTAATGAAGAGATTTTTGTATAATTTTGAATAATATTTTGTGGATAAGAATAGTAGTTGACAAAAATGAACAGAAGAGATATAAGACAAAACGTTTTCATACAGTAACTTTTAAAACATTTGAGAAAGTAATAATGTTTTACATTTAAAGGCAAATATAGATTTTTCCTTTAAATTATTCAACTTTTAAAACCAACTTCTCCGGTAATTCCGGTTGCAATGAAAAGACTGTTAATCCTGATGTGCAGAATGCCAACCTTGTTGTCAATGACATTTTATCTTTTATCGGGACGAAAAGTGTTTCATGGAACAGTGTTAATGGTGGTGCTGAAATGCCATTGGATATTCTGGTCAATCAATTGTGTTTTACCGGAATAGAGAAATCAGGCTCTGATTTTATGATTGATGTGAGTAATCCTTTTGATAATAATCTGATGGTTAACATTCATTATCCTTTACCTGAGGATGCTGAGATTATGGTATATGATTTAACCGGGAAAATGTGTTTTGATAAATTGATCCCCGGTAACTTCTGTGGAGAGATAAGCATTGAGAGCACTTCATGGCAGGATGGAATTTATCTGGTGAGAATCATGTCCGGGCAGGGAACGGAAAGTTTTAAAATAATTAAGTTTTAATCTACTCTTTCAGTTCATTCATCTTCTCTTCCATTTTCCTGATGAATTTCTCACTGTTAAAGTTTTTACCGTGAACTTTTTTCCCATACGACAGCCAGTCCGATTTACGAATATCATCAATGGCCTGCCTGGCTTTCAGATAATTCAGGAATGCGATAAATTGTTCTTTCTCGGTTTTATAAAACTGATGAACCATTTCATTAACAGAGTTAAAGCCACATTCCTTGAAGCTATACCCGTCAAGATTGAACATTCCCCATTGGGTTGAAAGGTATGCAGCTTCTTTATGAATCAATTTTGCTTTTTCCAGTCGGTCATATTCTTTCTCACCACGTAAAATAAACTTACGGTTATAGTTTGGGTAAACAATTTCAGGATATTTTTCAGATAATGGTACAGGGTCTATATTCCTTTTTTTCAATTCTTTCCAGAATCTGTGTCCCTGAAAGATGATTCCCGGTTTTCCGTCAGGCAGGAAGGCAGGTGATTTTTTTTCAAGATTGACCAGAGCCAGTAAAACTTCAGGTTTAATTTTTAATAAAACTGCTTCTTCGATTATTTCTTCCGGAAGGAGTTCTTTCCCCTTTTTATTAATAATCTGTCTTGACTGCGAAGGTTGAACATCTTCCTGCTTATTTTTCTGAACCTCAACATCAGCAGGGGCATTCATTTTATCTTTTTTTGGCTCTGAGCTAAATGATTTTTTCAGTGAGCTGACAATCTGCGGAATTTTTTTTCTTTGATTCTGCTCATTTTCAGAATGTTGGGGTGTCAGCGATGCCTGACCAGGGAATTCTTCAACAAAAAGCGTTTGGGTAGGGAAAGCCCATCTGATATTCAGTTCTTCAGCAAGTTTCAGTACAGCCATTAAAATCTCATGCCGGTATTTCATTTCAGACTGATAGTCAGGGGCTATGAAGTAAATCTGGAAAAGGATATTAATTGAATAATCTGCAAGTTCTGAAAGCTGAATAATGTATAAATCCTTACGAACCTGTGGATGAGAAAGAGCAAGCTGTTTTAGTCCCTCGATAAAGTTATTTATTTTAAAAGGTGGAGTGTCGTAGGTAACTGAAAGAGTGGTTTTATAGCGTCTGAATACTCTTAGTCCCATGTTGTCGATGGGTTGATCAGCCAGTTTGCCATTAGGAATACTTATCAGAGAGTTTTCCATAGTGCGGATTCTGGTAGAGCGGAACCCAATTTCTTCAACAGTACCATTGACATCATTCGAGATGATCCAGTCGCCAATCTGAAAAGGTTTGTCAACAAAAATCAGCAGGGAGCCGAAAAAGTTTTTAAGAGAATCCTGTGCGGCAAGGGCAATGGCAAGTCCTCCAAGGGAAATCCCGGCAAGAAGTGCTGTGATTTTGAAGTGAAAATTCTGAAGAATAAACAAGATGCCAATGATAATGACGACCACTTTCAGGGTTTTGCTGATAAGCGGAACGAGCTGATCATCAAGTGTACTTTCTGTTTTTTGAGCAGCCTTCATCATGACGGCACTCAGCAGGTCAACAAGTTTGTAGCAAAGCACCATGGCAAAAATTGAAATCAACACTTTTGCTACTACTATCAGTTTACTATTGACTGAGGCATCAAACTGAATGACAGGCAGAAAAATAAGGAAGAAAATAACAGAAATGAGAATTCCCAATGGCCTGGAAAGCGGTTTGATAAACTTTTTACTGGTTTCTTTAGGTACAAAATGAATGAGAATCCTAAAAACAAAGAAACCAAGCAAGAAGCGGAAAATGAGGAAAACCAGATAGCTGATGAAAATGAGGGCGATTATACCATAAAGTTGCCAGACAAAAACTCCGAGAAATTTATTGGAGCCTATTTTCGGTAAAATACGGAGGATTTTATCGGTATTGAATCGAAATACTGATGCATGAATTTTTGGAATCAGTTCAGCAGTTTCTTTTGAATAAAACCAGTTGCCATTAGTTTTTTCGAGATATATTTCAGGTAAGGATGGAATGGGATAATAGCGGTTTTTCCCGGTAGCTGAATCACGGTAATTGCTATCCTGTGGAATTGCAGACCATTTGACAACAAAACCTTTTGCATCATAAATCTGTTTCAGTGAGATGGCAAGGTATTTTAGCTTTTCGACATCATCGGAGACAGGAAAAATTGATTTTGCTGCCAATTCAGGATAATAGTTGTCCTGTTCAAGATTTTTCAGGTGAGTTTCAAGGGTTTGATAGGGAGTAGGGAATTCAAGATTTTCAGCTTTTATAAGTGAGAAAGCAGAGAAAAACAATAAAGGCAGGAGGATAAATACTTTTGAATTTAAATTTTTCATTTGTTGTAAGGATATATTAAAAAGATGAGCCTCCCACCAGATTCGAACTGGCGACCTGCTGATTACGAATCAGCTGCTCTACCACTGAGCTAGAGAGGCAAAATTTTCGAGATGCAAAGTTAAGATTTCCGTGAAGATGAGAGGTCAAACATTTAGTCTGTCTGAAACAAGGTATTCATTTTTTGAAGCAGAATATCTGGCAAAGAGTTCTCCGATAAATCCGGCCAGAAACAGGACAACACCAATAACAACAAGCATCAGGGCGATATAAAAAAGCGGCTTGTCAACAATATCTCTTGGAATTTTAGTATGATAAAAACGGGCATAAAATTTTTCTCCGATCAGCCAGGCTGAAATGATGAATCCAATGAAAAAAGAAATGACTCCCATGGTGCCAAAAAAATGCATAGGTCTTTTACTGAAGCGGGAAACAAAAGTAATGGATATCAGGTCGAGTAAACCATTGATAAATCTTTCAAATCCGAATTTGGTATGCCCGTATTTTCTCGGGTGATGTTCGACCACTTTTTCTCCTATTTTTGTAAAGCCTTTCCATTTGGCAATAACCGGAATGTACCGGTGCATTTCTCCGTAAACATCAATATTTTTAACTACTTCCGACTGATAAGCCTTTAATCCGCAGTTAAAATCGTGGAGCTTAATTCCTGAAATTTTCCGGGTTGCCCAATTAAAAAGTTTTGTTGGAATTGTTTTATTCAAAGGGTCATAACGCTTTTTTTTCCATCCCGAAACTATTTCAAATCCCTCTTCAGTAATCATTCTGAAGAGTTCGGGTATTTCATCAGGACTATCCTGAAGGTCAGAATCCATGGTGATCACTACACGTCCTTTGGCCAATGAAAATCCTTCATTCAGTGCTGCAGATTTCCCGTAATTTCTTCTGAATCTGACAGCTTTTACCCTGTTGTTTTGTGTTGCAAGCGATTGAATGACTTCGAAGGAGCCGTCTGTGCTTCCGTCATCGATGAATATAATTTCGTAATCATATCCATGTTGGGTTACCACACGCTTTATCCATGCTTCCAGCTCAATCAGGGATTCTTTTTCATTAAATACAGGGATGACAATGCTTAAATCCATGCTTATGCGTTTTCAGGTTCTACGCTAATATCTTTCTTGATGCTCCATGCAATAATCAACGCAATGATGATGCTTACACCCGTAATGGTTCCAAGGCTTTTCCCTGCTTTTGCAGGTGTAAAACTGAAATCTCGTTTTTCGTAAGATTCAAGTATTTCAAGCTTTTTGTCTTCGTCTATCGGATATTTTTCAAAACGCTGTTCCATGCTTTCCATTACGGCCAGTTTTGTTTTTTCAGCATAATTCTTATCAATCACATTAAAAAGCAGTAAGGAAAAAGCAATTGAAATGACAGACAAAATAAACAAAACCCCCAATGAAGATGCAAAGCTGTCTTTAAAGGTTATCATTCCACCATTAATACTCCTGATTTCTCTGACTGCCCTGACGGCCACATAAATCTGCAATGCAAAGAATATCAGTTGAATGAGTGAGTTTAGCAGTAGTTTTTGAAATAGAATGTCGGAGAGGGTATATGAAACCAGGGTACCGACAATAGCAATCAATCCACCGATTATTCCATACTTGATAATAATTCCTGACATGATTGTTTTATTTAAGATTTGTTGAAGGTTCGAAGTTAAAGGTTTTTAAACAATTTTATAGAAACGGGTAATTAAAACTTCTGCCGCAACCAGCATGATGATAAGCCAGATAAGTATCTGCCATAGATGTTTTCCGTTGTTCTCCTGTTGTATTGATTTTGAAAGTCTGACCTCAGAATCAGGGAGTAAAGAAATATTTTTGGAAAGATATTCTTTAAGTTCTTTTGCAGAATAACAAACAAGATTGCTTTCGGAACGATTGTAGTTGCACGCAATCAATGATTTATTGTCTGTATTGACTTCATAAAATCCATCATGCGAAAAATTGTTATCCAGTTGAATGATTAAATTATTTCTGACAAGCAATGAAACAGGAGTGAATGTCTTTTCCCCATTGCTTACCTTAATTTTTTCATTTAAGGAATTACCGGAAATTTCGGCATAACGGTCTGTTCCTAAAATATAGCTCAATGAGGTTTTATGTGTTCTGAATAATGCCATCTGATACATCAAGGGGACAAAAATGGAATGCCTTGTCAGGTTGCTCCATGACTGATCTAATGATACCGATAATGTGTAGATATTTCCTTTCCCATAATTTGAAAGAGTCAGCAAGGGTTTACCGTTTTCAAATTCAATCAGCGAATATTCGGTATTCAGATAATTTGAACTTCTGGAATAAGCCATTGAAATAGAAGGAAAATCAATATTTCTGGGCTTTTTATCGAAAATTCCGGTGAAAAAAGGATGTTGATCATTGATTCCGGATATTCGGAGACCCGCTGATATTTTGTTTTCAAAAGGTGATATGCCAAAACGTTTAACCGCATTGTGCCAGTTATTATTCAATTCTTTCGGGGGTATCAGCAGCAGCGAACCGCCTTCCATGACGAAGTTGCTCAGCTGTAAAAGAAATTCATCTGAGAGATTTTGTGGCTGATTTAAAATAATCAAATCGTATGGGCTTGTATTCTGAAGATTAACGCTGCCTTCATCAGCATAGGTAAATTCGAAATAATTGTCAGTGGAATAAACGGTTCTGAGAGCGTTATTTCTTTGATTATCAATATCAAGTACCTTTATTTTTTCTTTTACATAATAGCTGAAGAAATAATTGTCATCAAAGCTGACAGGATAATCATCGAGTTCGAGTTTTCCTTTTATCCATCCTCTCTGGTTAACCATAAAAGGAATTTCAAGTGTTTGCTTTTCATTTCCCTGAAGGGTGAAGCTGACTACCTTCTTAAGTCCGTTCAGATTCAGCCTGATTGATTTGTCTTCGATGATTTTATCTACGGAATTTTTTACCTGAACAAACAATGAAACCATTTGTCCGGGATAAACGTAAGGTGATGAAAACCAGCACGAATCAATGTATAAATTAGAAACAGAGGTTGGAGCAACCGGGAGCAAATAATATTGAACATCCGTGTTGAATACCACCTTTTTAAGGTCGGCAGTTGATTGCTGAAAGTCGGAAATAACATAGACAATTTTTTGCGGATTTCTTTTGCTTTCAAGATTATTGTTTATTTTTCCCACCACATAACTCAGCTTTTTCATCAAAGGATGAATATTTATTTCATTCAATAACTGCAATGCATCTTCGCGGGTATAAAACAATTGTTCTTTAAAAGAAAATTCATTTGTAACAATTTGAAACTCATCATTCATACCATGGCCTTCGATGATTTTTTTTGCCAGTAGTCTTGCCTGATCGAGCAAAATTCCGTTTGAATTGATATTTTCCATTGATGGAGAATTATCAATATAAATACATACAGTTTTTTTACCTTTCATGCTGAATTTACCCGGAAAATATGGCTGAGCAAATGCAAAAACAAGAAGGGTAATGATCAGGATACGGATAGCAAGGAGAATTAGATTTTTGATTTTGTTTCTGTTTTGTTTCTCAAGAATAATGCTGCTCAGTAAAGCAGTATTCGAAAAGTAAATTTTTTTAAATCTGCGAAAGCGAAAAAGATGAATAATGATAGGGATTGCAATAAGGCTAAATGCCCAGAGAAAGTTGGGATATAAAAATTTCATGGCCTATTGTTTTGCAAAAAACAAGCAAAAAAAAAAGCTTCCCATAAAGGGAAGCTTTTGTAAACTAAAAAACATATTTATTTTTGAATCTTAAGGTTCAGCTTGATAGTTCCGCTGGCATCATAGCTGGTAATTTCCATTACTTTGAAAATACCATATTTATTTTTTGCAGTTTTGAATAAAACGTGAGATGGAATATAACCGCCTGCCAGGTCAGTCAGGTTGTTAGCCATCTTGAGCTCATTACCGGAAACCTGGTATTTTTGGATAAGACCCTGGGCGGTTAATGCATCCCATTCATTAAGTGTAAGCTGGGCAATGGGTTTAAATCTGGTAGCATTTCTTGTTGTCCAGGTATGTACCTGAAGAGATGAAATTTTACCTGCTTCAGTACCAAAAACATCATCATTATCAGGACTTGCAATAGTGGCAGTATTTGACGTACCATAGAAATAAACCAAATCAATGGTTGATTGTCCTGAAGCTTTTGCTTCAGCCACTTTATAAATCATATTGGTAGATGTTGCGTAAAAACTACCGACATCAGGGTTGCTTTGTGCGCCAAGGATGACAGCTTCATAATGATTTAGTCCGCTTAAGTCTTTAACGGTAAGAATAAATGTTTTTTTTGCGACCTGGTTATTTTCATCGGTTGCTGTAACCGTAATGGTAATAACATCGTTATCTTTTACGTTTGTTCGAATCGTGTAAGCATAATCTTTGGTAAATGATTTCTTTTCATTGGCTCCCGGGTACCAGGTAGTATCCCATATATCTGTTGAAGAATATTTAACACTGAAGTTCAGACTTTTAATGTCTTTGTTGGTCGAAGCATTTGATGAGGCAACGATATGAAAATTAACTACCTCTCCCTTTGAAACATCGAAGGCAGCAGATTGGGGTGGATTAATGGACAGAACCGGTATTTTAGCTGTAGGAACAACAGAAGTATCAGTATCATTACAATTCGAATAAATGAAACTCATTGAACCGACAATGACAAATGTTGCCGGAGTGCTGATGGCTATTATTCCTGCAATAGCAGCAGCAATTAAATATCTTAGTCTTTTCATAAACTTTACCTTAAAAATTTATCTTAAAGCATTTTGAAACTCAGGTTTGTCCCAGTAATTTCTGAATTCCCTGTCAACTTTAGCTCTTTCTCTGATGGAAGGATCGAGTTTGATGGCACGGGTCAGGCTGGTTGTCATCAGGTCAACATCTTTCATGCGGGCACCTATAATGGCACGTAGATAGAAATCCTGAGCTGTTTTATTATCCACTTTGTCAATAACATCCTTTGCTTTCGGATAATCTTTCTTTAAAACGTAAGCAAGAGATTTGTTGTAGTCGTAACGATTTTCTTCAAATGTCTGAATAGCCATGTCGTATTCGCCTTTTTTGATATAGACAATGGCTTTGTTATTTTTCACATTGGCTCCTGCTTTTGCTGCGAGATCGTACAGATAAAGGGCGGTGTCGTATTGTCCCTTAAACCTGTAGCAAACACCTGCATTTTGAAGGATTTCCTTTTGATTCGGATATTTTTTGTTGAGTGGAGTCAAAATGTCAAGGGCTTTGTCGTAATCGCCTTTACGGATGGCAATCATTGCCAGATTATTTTTTCCAACGAGCTCATCTTCAGGATATTTAGTGGTAAAATAATTATAAAGCTCTTCCTGTTTGGTGATATCATCTGTATTGTATGCCAGATAAAGGACTTCCTGTTTGTTGTAGAACTGGTCGAGTTTTCCCTCAGCATAGAGCTTACGAAGAGTATCCAGATCGCGGATGATGGTTTTTGCAGTGAGCGAAATTTCAGTTTTCCTGAGTTTAGGCATGATGGTCGTAGTAATGTCTTTCCAGTTGCCAAGTTTCTTAATATTGGCTTCTTTTTCATCGAGTGGCAGTTCGGAAGCAATAATTTTCAAAATATCTTCTTTGATAGAAAGTTCGCTCTTGCTGATAAGCTCTTTCAGACCTTCCCAGTCTTCATAGGTTTGTCCTCTCTTGTAAAAGTTGGTATCATAAACCTGTTGAAAGTTCATGGTTTTTAAAGTTTTGATCATATAGTCGTAAGAAACTGAATTTCTGTTTTTAGCAAGAAATTCATTTCTCTGAAGTGGCCCGTCAGGAGAGGCCTGGGAATGTAAGGTCATGCCTTCCACCTGAAAGCCTTCCTTTTTGATAAGGTCAAGAACCGGAGATATAACAAAAGGTAATTTAAAGTCTTTACTTTCGGTCATTCCGGGTTTCAGCACATATTTATCGCATTCATAGTAAATAGTACCTTTTGCAACAAGCCTTTCAGGAGCGAAACTTCCGGCTATTGACAGATTATCAGTGGGTTGAACCGTCTGAGAGGTGGCGATCAGGCCATCAGAAAGTTTATCTTTCTTAACATCACAGATACACTGATCGAGTTCATCATATTTCGAGTCGATTTTATATGAACTCAGGATGTAAAGCATGGAAGATTCCATACCGGGTTCATAACGTAGTTTTTCTTTATATGGAACGGTAGCCCCGGTTATATAAGGAATAACCTGCTTGGCATTGATTTTATTGGCCTCAAGGTCAACTTTTTCCCCTGCCAGTAAAAATGGAGTCATGTAAATACTGTCGGAGTTGTAAATCAACACCGGTTCAAGCTTTAAAATGGCTTTTTTGTGAAAGTATTTCCCTGGAATATATGTATCAAAAAATACATTAATACTGTCGGCATGAACTTCCAATACTTCATCTTCAACCTTAATTTTGACCTGATCAATGTTCTTCTGCATTTTCTTTAACGGATTACATGAAAAGAGAAATGGAAGAATGAGCATCATGCTAACAATCGGGAAAAATTTTCCTTTATTGGCAATACATTTCATATTAGTACGGTTTAGATTAAATTTGTAAACGATTTTAAGATAAATTTTCTGCATGCAAAGTTAATTAATTTTCTCAGAAAAAAAATTTTTATTTGGTTTTTTAACAGTTTAACTCTCTGGCAAAATTAACAAAAATTATTAAAGGAAAAATTAATTTTATGACAAATATTAATCCGATTGTAAAACTTCATGAGGCCAGTGTTTATCAGCAGGATACACTGGTATTGAATCAACTTGACCTGGAATTATTTCCTGCTGAATTTGTTTATCTGATCGGAAAAACAGGCAGTGGAAAGAGTACTTTGCTTAAAACCATATATGGCGATTTATTTTTAGCTGCCGGAGAAGGCGAAGTGGCTGGTTTTGACCTGAAAAAAATCAGCAAGCGACAAATACCTTTTCTCAGACGGAAAATTGGTATAGTGTTTCAGGATTTTCAATTATTGACAGACCGTTCGGTTTTTGAAAACCTGAAGTTTGTCCTGAAAGCTACAGGATGGAAAAGAGATGATTTAATCACCAAAAGAATCAATGAGGTATTGACAAAAGTGGGACTTCAGACGAAGGATTTTAAAATGCCTCACGAATTATCCGGTGGAGAGCAGCAGCGTGTGGCCATTGCACGTGCTTTGCTGAACGACCCGAAAATCATTCTTGCTGATGAGCCGACCGGTAATCTCGACCCGGAACTTTCCTATGAAATTATTGACCTGCTTCACCAACTGGTCAGTGATGGTAACACTGTTTTCATGGCAACGCATAACTATACGCTGATAGAAAGATTTCCTGCACGGGTGGTTAAAATTGAAAACGGTAAGATTTTTCAGGTTAACTGATGAATTAAAATTTCTGCACTTTTTTGATTGTCAAATAATTGACTGAGTTCGTTTTTCCTGAATTCTTTATCCTGAATGGCGAAGGGACGATGAAATAATTCCTGAATTGTTGAAATGAATTCCTTCGGACTATCGGCAATATGGCATAAATGCCCGAGTCCTGTTTCTTTTACCATTTTTGAATTCACAATGCAGTGCCTGCCTCTGAAAAGTGCATTTAACAACTTAAGTTTGATTCCTGTTTCCTGAAAAGTGGGTAAAATATTTATCTGTGCATTTTGAATTAAAAGGTAAATATTTTCGGTATCAGGATTGAGCAATTGAATATGTTTGTATGCTTTTACCGATTTAATCAGTTTTCTGGATGGGTTTGACCCGGCAATAATGAATGGAAGTTCTAATTGGCTGAATACCTGATTCACAAGAAATAATGCGGCTTCATTGTTTTCACCAACACCAAGATTCCCATGGTAAAGTATGTAATCACCTCTTCCTTCCTTGCTGATAAGTTCATTGTTGGGATGGAAAACAGGCAGATAAAAGCTGTTTTTTAATTTTATATTTAACAGAATATGGTCGGAAGGGGAAATGGCGGCTATTTTGGTTGCTCCGTTTAACTGCTGTAAATATTTTTTTAAACGGTTGGATTCAAATTTAAAGTAAAACCTTTTCGCCCAGTTTTGTTCCACTTTTGCCAGATGAAGGTAATAAATATGCTCAATATTGTGCATTCGGAGTATCTTGGTACGGTGCTTTAATTCCGGCCGGTTCAGGTAATAGCTGCAATGTATCCCTTCAATGAGAATGGGATAATCGTTACTGACAAGGTTCTGAAGCAGGTTTTTGTTTTTCCGTGTTTCAACGATATAGGGTTTTTTTGAAGTTAAGGGATTAAAAAAGGTTTTCCTTGGGTAATAAAAAACTTCTTCACACAGATTGTTTAAGATTTCAGCTTTATTTCTGCCGTAGTGAAAGGCATGCAGGTGAATTTTTACTCCTTTTTCAGATAAAGCTTTGATTTTGTAAAATACATCGATTACGCCTCCGTAACTTGGTGGATAGGGAATGTCGAATGAAACTATATTAAGATGTAAATCAGAGCTCACTGTAAAACTTTAGCAGATTTTGTTCCTCTTTTTGCCAGCAGTATTCCCGTGCAGCATGTAAACTATTTAAACGAAGCTTTTGATAAAATGTTTCGTCTTGCTGTAATTTTTTAACTGCATTTACAATGGCATTTTTCTCCAGATCAACCAGTAATCCGCATTGTAATTGTTCAATTATCATACTGTATTCCGGAAAATCATTGGAGAGTGAAGGAATTCCTGCATGCATATAATTAAAAAACTTGTTGCTTAATGAAAAATAATAGCTTTTGCTGTAATTTTCAAGTAGATTGTATCCGATAAATGCATTTTTAGTCAGGGGTTTTATTTCTTCAGGCATTAAGTAACCCATAAAAATGACTTTTTGGTCAAGTTTTTTCTCTTCAGCTCTTCTTTTTAATTCATCAAGTATGTCACCTCCTCCGGCAATAATTAACTGTAAGTCAATTTCTTCCATTGCATCAATCAGCACTTCAAGTCCTCTTCCTTTATTGACGGCTCCCTGATACAGAATGTACTGTCCTTTTTGGTTCTGATATTCATTCGAAACCGTTTCATCGAGAGAAGGGACATTGCGGATGACCTCAAATTTTTTATGATAAACTTTGGATAATTCTTTGGCAAGCGACTGGCTGACCGTATAACAAAGTTTTGATTTTCTGATAAAAACTTTCGTCAGGATATGCCATATCATTCTGACTAAATTCCTTTTTTCCAGTTCGGGCACCTCGATGAAGTATTCATGTGCATCAAAGACGAGGATTTTCTTCTTTAGCCATGCTGCCAGACTGCAGGCAGGGAGGGTATCGCTGTCGTTTGCACAAATGATATCCTGCATGGAAAAAATCAGATAAAAAAACAGCCGGATGTTGAATTCTGCATAGAAAAAAGCTTTTTTTCGAAAAAAACAATGCAGCCTGACATGATCGAAAGGGAGGGGAACAGTTTCATTTTTGTCGCCAAGTGAACGTCCGATCAGGGTTACCTGATACCCGGCATTCTGCAGAGAAACGCAGATACGGTGCATTCGCTGGTCGTACACCAGGTTGTTGGTAACACACAGACTAATTTTCTTCATAAAGCAGTTCCAGATTTTTATCGTTGTTTTCGTACAATATTCCCTGTTGTGTCAGCCAGTTAATACAAAATCTGAGCTTTTTTTCATTGATATTCAGTGATTTGCTTAATTCAGGGAAGGAACATTTTTTCGACCGGAGTAAGCTTTTAATTTCATGGAATAATTTTTCAAATTCTTCGGATGTCATTCCGGTTTCGGATGTTTTCAGGCAAAAATCACAATGACCGCAATCCTTTGTGAGTTTTTCACCAAAATATCCCAAAAGCTGACGGCTGCGGCAGGTATTGTGGTGAAAGGCATATCTGACAACAGACTCAATCCGCTTTCTGAAGCTTTCCTTTCGTTTTTGCAGATTAAGGTAAATATTCCCCAGTTCAAGTTTTTCAACCCGGTCGTGAAGAAAAACTATCTGTGGTTTCTGAGGGGAAGGAATATAGTCGATGACATCCATTTTTGACAACATCTTTAGCAATCTGACTACAACTTCCTCCGTACAATCAAGCATTTTTGCCAGCATTTTTTCGTTGATTTTCACATATAAATCGAATAAGCCTTCGTAAGAGCGAAGAAGGGCTTTTACAACCGGCTCAAATTTGGGATTAATGATCTGAAAATCATATAATTCTTTATAGCTTACCAGAATCATCAGTCGGGATGGCATAAATTCCTTGTCGGGAAAATAAATCAGGTTTTCCCGTACAAAAAACTGAAGACAGTTAGTGGTTTTGGCAGGTTCAAGGTTGTAACGGTTGCAGAATTCGTTAAAATCGAAATCAAACGAAAGATCACTACCTGAATTGACAGGTATTCTTAAGAAATTGCAAAGAGCCTCATAAATATGATGAACTTCACTTTTTTCGGGGAAAATACTTTCAGTTCTTTTGAGCAGGTTTTCTTTATCGGCCAGGTTCGACAACAACACAGCATAAGACTTGTTAAAATCACGTCCGGCTCTGCCTGCTTCCTGGTAATAGGCTTCGAGGCTGTCGGGGGGATGAAGATGAATAACAAACCTGACATTTTCCTTATCGATACCCATTCCGAAAGCATTGGTTGCCACAATTATCCTTGTCTTTCCTTTTTTCCACTCATCCTGTTTCTTGTTTCGTGTGGCGGTGTCGAGGCCGGCATGGTAATAGTCTGCTGAAATTTTATTTTGTCTTAAAAACTGAGCTGATTCCACCACCTGTTTTCTTGTTTTCCCATAGACAATTCCGCTGCCCGGAATTTTTTTTACCAAACTCAGCAAACTGTTATATTTTGATTCTGAGTGGACTACAGCATAAATCAGGTTTTCGCGGTTGAAACTTTTTTCAAAGACTTTGACATTTTTCAGATTCAGTTTTGAAATGATATCCTGTCTGACTTCGGGGGTGGCTGTGGCGGTTAATGCCAGAACAGGCACTTCGGGTAAATATTCCCTGATATTGGCTATTTCGAGGTATGCCGGGCGGAAATCATATCCCCATTCAGAAATACAGTGGGCTTCATCGACAGCCAGCAGGCTGACGGGCATTTTTTCCACTTTCAATCTGAAACTTTCGGTCTGAAGGCGCTCGGGAGAAACGTAAAGCAGTTTATACTGCCCGAAAGCAGCATTATTTAAGGTGTTTTCAATTTCCGTATAGCTCATTCCTGTAAAGACGGCTGCGGCAGGTATTTTTTTTGACCTCAGCGATTCGACCTGATCCTTCATCAGGGCAATGAGTGGGGAAACAACAATGCACATCCCTTCCAGGTAAAGTGCAGGAACCTGATAACACACTGATTTCCCGCCACCTGTAGGCATCAGGGCAAGGGTGTCGTTAACTGTCAGAACAGATTGGATAATATCAAGCTGAAGCGGGCGGAAGGAAGTGGTTCCCCAATACTGATTCAGTATTTGCTTCAGTTTTTCAATCAAGTCGTTAAAATTCAATAAATTCAAAGCCTGTATAAGGCAACAGTTTATCTGGAATCAGTACTTTATTGTCCTGCTGATGATGCTCGAGAATAGCTGCGACAATACGGGGTAAAGCGAGTGCACTTCCGTTAAGTGTGTGGGCTGTCTGGTTTTTGCCATTCTCATCCTTGTACCGCAATCTCAGACGGTTTGCCTGAAAAGATTCAAAATTTGAAACAGAGCTGACTTCCAGCCATCGCTGCTGTCCGAAGGAATAGACCTCAAAATCATATGTCATGGCTGAGGCAAAACTCATATCTTTTCCGCATAGTCTGATGATTCTGAAAACAAGTCCTAATTCAAGCAGAATATTTTCGACATGGGAAACCATTTCTTCGAGGGCAGTGTAAGATTTTTCAGGGGTTGTTATCTGGACGATTTCAACTTTATCGAACTGATGAAGTCGATTTAGCCCACGTACATTTTTACCATACGAACCGGCTTCTCTGCGGAAACAGGGTGTATATCCGGTAATTTTAACAGGTAAATCTTTGATATCTAATATTTTATCCCTGTAAATATTTGTAAGCGGGACTTCTGCTGTGGGGATCAGGTAATAATTGTCTTCATTGATGAAGTACATCTGTCCGTCTTTATCGGGAAGCTGACAGGTGCCAAAAGCAGATTCCCTGTTGACAAAAACAGGGGGTTCAATTTCTGTGTATCCGGCATTGACAGCATGGTCGAGAAAATAATTAATAAGTGCCCGTTGTAGTTTTGCTCCTTTTCCACGATAAACTGGAAAACCTGAGCCGGTAATTTTAACTCCTGTCTCAAAATCGATAATACCAGATTTTTCAGCTATTTCCCAATGGGGAAGGTTTTCAGATGGAGCGATTTCGCCATGCTGACGGATTAGCTGATTGTCGGCTTCGCTTTCTCCTTTGATGACCAATGGATGTGGTAAATTAGGGATTTCCAGTAAAATGTCATTCAGTTCATTGACGATAGTCTGAAGTTGTGTTCCCTCAGCATTTATTCTTTCTTTGAGTTCAACTGACTTGTTTTTCAATACATTAGCTTTTTCTTTTTCGCCTTTCTGAAATAAAATGCCGATTTCCTTTGAAATACGGTTCATCTCGGCCTGAAGCCTGTCGCTCTCACTTTGAGTTTTTTTTCGTTCGGCATCAAGTTCAATAATCTTGTCGATTAATTCAGTGTTTTTAAAATGTTTGATGTCGAGAAGCCTGACAACTTCATCTTTCTTTTGGGTAATTGTTTGTAAAGTAAGCATAAACGGGATTTTTATCAGCCGGCAAATTTAGACTTAAAAATTCGTTATTCTGGTTTGTGCGACTTTAATTACGGGTTTTTATTTTTTCAAAAAGGAATAACGAATTCCTATTTGCAGGACTAAACAGAATCTATGGATGATCAGCAAAAGACAAACGCATTAATGCAGTAAAAGTGTTATTTTTGCTTAGTCTTTTGAAACAGGGTAAAAGGATTGTATTTTTGAAACTCAGGAAAAAAAAAGGAATTGAATCCGTTTGGATAGCCGTTTGTCTGATATGTCTCGGAATGGTTTTTCCTTTTTCAGCTTATCCTCATGGGAACCTGATGTTCATTGAAAATAAAGGTCAATGGGAGTCTAATGTCAGGTACAGGGCGGATTTGGGAGGAGGGATTCTTTTCATAGAAAACAACAGGCTTAGTTATTTGTTTTATGATGCAGAAAAGATTCATGAAATTGAGCATCAGAAACTTGATTTTGCAAAGGTCAAGGCTCATTCACTCAGAGTCAGTTTTTTTGAAAGCAATGAAAATCCTTCAATCATCGGGTTAGAACAATTACCTTATTACTATAATTATTTTCTGGGAAATGACAGGTCGAAATGGGCATCAGGTGTTAATCTGTTTAGATCTGTTTTGATAAAAAACATTTATCCCGGAACAGACATCGAACTGACTTCAACAGATAACTTGTTTAAATACAACATAATTCTTCATCCCGGAGCAGACCCGAAACAAATTAAATTGAAGTATGAAGGCTCTGATAAAATCAGCATGGAAAATAACATCCTGAAAATAATGACTTCAATGGGTGTTGTAACCGAGCAAATGCCTGAGGTGTATGTTTTGATAGGTAACGAAAAACATGCGGTTGGCTGTGAATACATGCTGAAAGAGAATGTGCTGAGCTTCAGCATACCCGATGGCAGCGACAGAAATTACCGTACTGTTATAGATCCTGTGGTCATTTTTTCATCTTATTCAGGCTCGCTGGCTGATAATTTCGGATACACTGCCACTTATGATGATTCAGGCTATGCCTATAGTGGTGGAACCGTCTTCAGTATGGGGTTTCCGGTAACAACGGGTGCATTTCAGCTGACGTTTGCAGGTGGACACAGCGGAAATGTATTTGGTTCAGGGATGGGAAGAGATATCGGGATTTTAAAATACAGGCCTGATGGACGATCTTTGGTGTATGCCACTTACCTGGGAGGCAGCGGAAATGAGGACCCGCACAGCATGGTAGTGGATAAAAATTTTAATCTGATTATTTTCGGGAACACTTCTTCAAAGAATTTTCCAATTGGCAACAAATTTTACGATAGCTCCTTCAACGGTAGTTATGATATTTTTCTGGCAAAATTTTCCCTTGACGGAAAATCTCTGCTTGCCTCTACTTATTTGGGAGGCAGCGGGGAAGATGGCTTAAACGGTTATTATATTCAGCCGCCAAGCGGACCCAACCAGAGTGAATTGGGTTTTAATTATGGTGACAGCTATCGGGGTGAAGTCAATATTGACAGTAAAAACAGGATTCTGGTGATGACTACAACCAAATCGTCTGATTTTCCGGTAACTTCAGGCTGTTTTCAATCCACTTACGGAGGTGGGCTTCAGGATGCCGTAGTATGTCGTTTTTCCAACGACCTCGATACCTTACAAAAAGCCTCATTTATTGGCGGCCTTCAGGATGATGCCGGATATGGGCTTGCTGTCAATTCCAAAGATGAGATTTATGTTTGCGGAGGTACACGCAGTACGGATCTGAAAACTACCACCGGCAAATACCAGCCATCTTATCAGGGCGGAGTGGCCGATGGCTTTATTTATTACATCAGTGAAGATTTTCAGCAGGCAAAATCAGCAACTTATTTTGGTACAAACGCTTATGATCAGGTCTATTTTGTCCAGCTCGATGCCAATGATTTTGTGTATGTTACAGGTCAAACCAAAAGTGATAATTTCCCTGTAAAAAATGTCAAGTACTCTAAATCCAAAGGCAAAATATTTATCAGTAAACTTAATCCCGGACTTGATTCTCTGATTTATTCCACCGTAATCGGTTTGGGAGGTACCAATCCTGAACTTTCACCTTCCGCATTTCTGGTCGATATCTGCGAAAGAGTTTATTTTTCCGGATGGGGAGGAGGAGCCAACAACAGCATGAGCAGAAATACAAACAGCTATACAACAGGTTTGCCGGTTACTTCTGATGCTTTTCAAAAATCCACAGATGGCTCTGATTTTTATGTATGTGTGTTTTCAAAAGATATTCAGAGCCTTCTTTATGCAACTTTTTTCGGAGGAAACCTGAGTGAAGACCATGTGGATGGAGGTACCAGCCGTTTTGATAAAAAAGGAGTGGTATATCAGTCAGTATGTGCAAGCTGTGGCGGGTACGACCATGATTTTCCGACTTATCCGGGTAATGTCCATTCTACCACCAATAACAGTCCCAATTGTAACAATGCCATCTTTAAAATTGACCTCGATATCCCCGATTTACTTGCTGATTTCAGCATCGATACTATTTTTTGTCTGGCAGATTCCACGCATATCATCAACAAAACAGTTGGCGGTGACGAATATTTCTGGGATTTTGGTATTCCGTGGCGGACAGATGATACCATGTCAGCTTTTGAGCCGAGGTTTCACTATCCTGATACCGGCACATACAAAGTAACCCTGATTGCAAGAAACATCAACACCTGCGACCAGGCGGATACTACCTTCCGGTACGTCAGAGTTTACAACCAGTCGGAAGCAGATTTTATCTGGCAGCCGGAGGTATGCAGAAATGAGATTTCTTTTGAGGCAAAAAGCAAGTACAGTAATGATTTCCGGTGGAATTTCGGAGATCCAAAAAGTGCCGTCAATCATAGTAATTTACCGAAACCCATTCATGTTTATTCCGACACTGGGACCTATCAGGCAACATTAATTGTGGATTCGGGAACTGTTTGTGAATACAGAATTAGCAAAACCATATATATTGACCAGCTCCCGATTGCCGGGTTTTCTTTTACTGTTGATACCTGTAATGGTAATGCTTTGTTTCTCAATAAGTCGCAACAAGCTTCTTCGTATTTCTGGGATTATGGAGATGGAGATACCTCAAAAAATGACAATCTGATGCACAAGCATAAATATCAGACAGCTGACTCTTTTCATGTTACCCTGATTGCCATGCCCAATACGGTTTGTGCTGACACGGTTTATTCCGACATCGTATTGAAAATTAACCCTGCCAATGCACTCATCCTGCTCGATACCTGCAGGCTAACAGCTTCTTTTTACGGTATCTCACCTTACAGTACCAATAGCGGATGGTGGGATTTCGGTGATGGGAACGATACAGCCATGATTGATACTGTATTAAATTATCAATTTGCTAAGCCTGGCCTTTATCAGATTACTTTTTTGGCAAACAACGGAACATTATGTATTGACACCGTTATCAGGACACTTGAAATTCCTCCTTTACCGATAGCCATGTTTTCTGATTCAGTTTTTCTTTGTTCCTCTGATGTCAGATTTATCAACCAGTCGCAACATGCTGTTAAATTTTACTGGGATTTCGGTAACGGACAGACAGGCAGTTCTAAAGATACATTTTTTATCACCTATAAAGACCCAGGGAAATATACCATAAGGCTGGCAGCAGTTTCATCTTCGCAGTGCAGGGATACCATGACAGATACCATTGATATTGAACATCTTGCAAAAGCTGATTTTCAGCCTTTCTGGGATACCTGTACCAACCGGGTTAAAATTTACAACAAATCCTCAAAAGGGGGTGCCTGTAACTGGTTTTTTGGGGATGGGACAAGTGAAATAAATTCTTCATCTATCTTTTACCATCATTACGATACAAGCGGAATCTTCAGGGATACCGTGAGGGAATATCAGATATTGCTGGTTGTTACAGATGGTCCATGTACCGACAGTCTGATACAAAAAGTATTGATTTATAGTAGTCCTTCAGCCGATTTTTCAGTAAAATACGATAGCTGTGAGCCGACAGCTCTTTTTGAGGCTCAATCTCATGGAGCAGTGAATGTATTCTGGGATTTGGGCGATACTACCATTAAAGACAAAAGCCGCTTTTTATACAAATATGCCGGAAAAGGAGAATACTGGGTTAAATTTGTCATGAACAGGGATACTTTCTGTGCTGATTCGGTAAGCAAAAAAATTAAGGTGGGGGAATATGAACCGGAGAAAATTGAAATCCCCAATGTATTTACACCCAACAATGACGGCATTAATGAAATTTATACCATCAAGGGGATGAATTTTCTGTGCGACAACTATGAGTTCTATGTATTCAACCGTTGGGGACAACTGGTATTTAAAGCTGTAAATGAGCCCATCTGGTGGGATGGAAAATACAATGGAATACCGTTATCTCCATCCACTTACTACTATATTTTTAAAAGCAGGTATTTTGAAACATCAGGTACTATCACGCTTATCCGTTAGAATATCAGCCGCTTGTTTTACTTATCCCCTTATTGTTGAAAAAAATTTTTATGGAATTCTGAAAGATTGAAATCATTAGAGGAAATTTGCGTTTAAAATAAAAGCCAGGCAGACGTTGAGTATGAATAATTTACCAAAATACATTGTTGAATTATTGTTAAGGCACGATTGTGTCATCATACCTGGTTTTGGTGCTTTCATTGCCAATTATCAGCCATCGAAAATAGTTGACGGCAAAATATATCCTCCTTCCCGGAATGTGGTTTTTAACCCAAGTCTTGTTTCCAATGACGGACTTTTATTTCATTATCTGGCTGAAAAAAATAAAATGAGTTATGAAGAGGCTTCTGCAACAGGACGGAGGATGATTCAGGAATGGCAGGAAGTTTTACAAAAAGGAGAAACCATCAGTATCAACAAGCTGGGGGAACTTCAGCAGACAGAACACGCTAAAATCATATTCAGTCCTTATCGTTCATTCAACTTTCTGACCGAATCCTACGGACTTGAAGCCATCGGGGTCAAAGAAGTGAACCGCAGCAGGCTTATCCCTGAAGCTATCGACCTGAAGCCAAAACCCAGGGTCAGGAGAGGCAGAGTAAAATCCGGGAACAGAAAAGTTTTATATTATTCACTGGCTTTTTATTTTCCGGTGCTTGTTATTCTTTGGGGTATGTTTTTACTGAAAGAGCCTTTTACAGGAGAAATGGCATCGTTTGCCCCAACGGGAAATGAAATTCAGCAGGGAAAGACAATGGTTGAAAAACAGCAGGTTGTTACACCAGTTATTCAGGAACCGGAAATAAAACCGGATGCAACATCGAAACAGAAGGCTGAAAATATCCCTGATGAGCCTTTTATTCCTCACTATTTCATTATTTGCGGATGCTTTAAAGAAATGCAAAATGCTGAGAAATATAAGGCTGATCTGATTCAGCGGGGCTTTTCAGATACGGAGATTATAGCTGATGGAGTTTATCAGAGGGTTAGCCTGAAAAGTTTTAGCGCTGCTGATTCTGCACAAATCTTTGTCAATGAACTTAAAAGTAAGGAAAATTTATCAGTTTGGATCTTAAATAAATAATATGAAAGGAATTTTATTACAGGCCGATTCTCTTGCGAATAACGCACAACAGGTAACCAATAAGCTGAGTTTGCTTGATTTGTCAATGAAAGGGGGGATTATGATGATTCCCATCGCCATTTTGTTTGTCATTGCTGTTTATATTTTTATTGAGCGCTACATGGTCATCAGGCGTTCTGCAGAAATTGACGACAACTTTATGAACAAAATCAGGGATTTGGTCATCAATGGAAATATTGAGGGAGCAAGGTCTCTTTGTCTGTCTAAAGACAGTCCGATTGCCCGAATGCTTGAAAAGGGGATATCCAGGATAGGGAATCCCCTGAAAGACATAACTACCTCCATTGAAAATGTAGCCAATCTGGAAGTATTTAAAATGGAGAAAAAGCTGGCAACGCTGGCCACCATTGCCGGTGCAGCACCCATGCTGGGGTTTTTAGGTACAGTTACCGGAATGATAAAAGCTTTCTGGCAATTGTCCCAAGCCGGAAGCAATATTGTCCCTGAACAACTGGCAGGAGGTATTTATGAAGCCATGATCACCACTGCTGCCGGTCTTATTGTCGGGATTCCTGCCTACTTTGGCTATAATATTCTGGCCACAATGATTAAAAAGGTAGTTTTCAAAATGGAAGCTACTTCCGTTGAATTTATTGATGTACTTCATGAACCTGTTTGATTATGGCAATAAAAAGAACAACTGACATCAAGCCTGATTTTAACATGGCTTCAATGACAGATATTATTTTTCTGTTGCTGATATTTTTTCTGCTCTCTTCCAATTTTGTTACTCCAAACGCCATTAAGCTAATCCTTCCCAAGGCTACTACTGAAAAATTACCTGTAAAAATTGTCAATCTTTCCGTAACGGAGAATCTTCAATACTATATTGATAATGAACAGGTTTCCTATGATCAGATTGAAAATAAACTGCGTTCGATGGTTTCTGACATTCAGGATATTTCAATTGTGCTGCGGGTGGACGAGCGAGTCAGACATGGTGATTTTGTAAAGGTCTTAAAATCATGCAATAAAGTAACCTCGAGGGTCGTTATTGCTACGATGCCGGAATAAATCTAAAGCAATGAAAACAAGCAGAAATGAAGATCTGGCCAGCCCGAAAGACAGAATAACCGCTGTTTCCGGAACGATTATTTTGCTGGTTCTGATTTTTGTTGTAGCAATTATTTTTGGCTTTAAGTCAACTACTTCAGTCACTGAAACAGAAGGCGCTTATGTGTTACTGGGAACAACTGAATTTGGTTCTCCCGGAGAAAGTGCTCCGCAATATTCTGATTATCAACCTGAACCGAGTCAACCTGCTACTTCGCAACCTGTGGTTGAAACTCCGGTAATATCGCAGCAGGTGGAAGAAACGCCCGTTACGGTTCCCAAGGCTGAAGAAAAGAAAACTAATCAAGTTCAAAACACAGAGCCTGCAAAGGAAGAAAAGAAAGCCAATCCAAAATTTCAGTTTCAATCCGGCAATACAGGGGGTCAGAAAGGAAATACGGAAACACCCGGAGACCAGGGAAGTAAAACGGGTAATCCGGATGCATACAAATATGGCACAGGAGGTGGAAATGGCTATTCATTTAACCTAAGTGGGCGGACAGTTTTACTGGCACCTCCAAAAATCGAAGACAACTCACAGCAAACAGCAAAAATAGTCATAGAAATTGAAGTCAACAGAAACGGAACCGTTATTTCTGCCACACCAGTCTATAAATACGGAACAACAACTGGTGTAGGTCCGCTGGCCGAAAAAGCTGCTGCAGCTGCCATGAAGGTTAAGTTTTCACCCAATCCGGATGCTCCTGAAGTTCAATACGGAACCATTACCTTTAACTTTAAGCTCAATTAGCCTTTACTTGAAATAATGCCTGTATTCCCGTTCGAGATTGAGGAAAACGGCAATCATCATGGTAAAACTTAATAAGGAAGTTCCACCCCTGCTGATAAAGGGAAGCGGGATCCCGATTACCGGCAAAATACCCAGTGTCATACCGATATTGATGGTAAAATGAATCAGCAAAACAGATAGAATTCCGTAACCATAAAGTCTTGTAAATCTTAATTTATGGTTTTCTGAAATGGATAAAATTCTCAGAATCAGTCCGGTGAAAAGTAAAATGATGGTCAACCCGCCTAATAGCCCAAATTCTTCCCCGATAGTACAGAAAATGAAATCGGTACTTTGTTCCGGGATGAAATTAAGTTTGGTTTGTGTGCCGTTCAGATAACCTTTACCCAAAACACCACCTGACCCGATAGCTATTAATGACTGATGGACATTGTATCCTGACCCTTTCAGGTCGATTTCTTTTCCAATCAGAACATTTATTCTGGATTGCTGATGGGGAAGTAAAACATGATTAAAGACATAATTTACACTAAAAGTAATGAGAATGCCGGTTAAAAGTGCTACCAGTGTTAACCAGAGTGCTTTCCGCTTATCGAATGAAAAAAGATAAAAAAACAGGGCAATGACCGTCAACCCGATAGAAGTATAGAGGGTCCCGGCAATGAGTGTGATAATAAACAACACAGCAGCAGCAAGTGGCAGAAAGATTACCCAGCCCGGTAAACCCTCCCTGTAAAGGACAAGTATAAAAGAAACAAAAACAAGTGCAGAGCCGAAATCACGTTGCAATAATATAAGGCCGAGCGGGATAAGAATGATTAAAGTTGCAAAGAACAGATCCCTTTTATTTGCTAAATTGACATTACTGCTATCGAGGAAACGGGCAAGTGCAAGGGCAGTCCCGAATTTGGCCAGCTCTGCAGGTTGCATACTGAATCCGCCTAAGATCAGCCATGATTTTGAACCTGAAATGGTATGTCCGAGGGCAAGTGTAACTACCAGTAACAATAAAGTTGCAGCATAAATAACATAACTCAGGTTGATAAAAATACGCACATCGATAATGGAAATGATGGCAAAAATAACAATACATCCTGCCAGCCACATCAGCTGTTTGCCGAATGCAGAATCCCATGAAAATAGCTTTTCTGAATTCGGATTGTATTCAGCACTGAATATGCTTGCCATTCCAATCAGCACCAAAGCAATGAAAATTGCAAAGACTGTTCTGTCGAAGTTTCGCTGATATCCGCTATATTCCATATTCAATCTGTTTGTTCTTCCGGTTCTTCATGTTCAGGTTCGGTATGCGAGGTGCTGCTTTCATTTGAACGGTTTTTTCCAAGCATAATGTCTTCAATCCACTTTGTTTTTTCATTTTCCTGGCGGATAAGATAGCGTTCAATCAGCAGGAAGCTTATCGGAGCTGCCCAATGAGCTCCCTGACCGGCATTTTCAACTACTACTGCTATGGCAATCTGCGGATTATACTTAGGTGCAAAGCATATAAAGACGGAATGTTCTTTCCCATGCGGGTTTTGAGCTGTTCCGGTCTTGCCACAAATTTCATAATCCTTAAAGTAAGGCCCATACCTGATGGCAGTTCCGGTAAGTGGAACCTCCTGCATGGCATTCGCCACCTTTTCAAAATAGGCAGGCAGAATATTGACACTATGCTTTTCAAACTGAAGTTCACGTTGAAGATTATCAATTTCAATGGCTCTGACTGCATGAGGTGTGTAATAAAAACCACGGTTGGCAATGATGGCAGCTACATTGGCCATTTGTAAGGGTGTCAGGCTTATTTCGGCCTGCCCGATAGCCAGCGAAAGAATGTTGGAGGATTTCCACCTGTTTTTACCATAAATCTTATCATAGCGGGCTGTTGTCGGCAATATTCCTTTTGATTCATTAGGAAGGTCAATTCCTGTTTGTTTTCCGATGCTGAATTCTGTCAGGTTTTGACGCCAGTTGTTGAATCCCTGGTAAATGTTTGAATATTTTCTCAGATCAACCACATTCCTGAAAACCTGACAAAAAAATGCATTGCAGGAATAAACTATGGCATAATGCACATCGAGCGGAGAGGGGTGGGGATGACAGCCAATTCTCAGACTTCCCAGCGAATAGCCCCCATTACATGGAATGGTGGTTATGTCTGTAATCACATTTTCCTTAAGTCCGATCAAGGCCATCACTACCTTGAAAGTTGAACCCGGAGGATACATGGCTGTAAGGGCACGGTTGAAGAGAGGTTTGTCTTTGTCAATCAGGAGGGAATGATAATTTTTTGCCCTATCACGGCCAAGCAGTAAGGAGGGTGAATAATAAGGCGCACTGACAAGGGCAAGCAGTTCTCCGGTTGCTGGCTGAATAGCCACTACAGCTCCTTTTTTTCCGGCCATCAGTTTTTCAGCATAGGTCTGAATTTCTATATCAATGCCTGTTATCAGGTTACTTCCGGGAACAGCCTGTTTGTCCTGACTCCCTTTCATGTAACTGCCTTGTTCCGTATTGTGAACATCCACCAAAATATATTTTTCTCCGTTGACGCCTTTTAACCAGTTTTCATAACTTTTTTCTATCCCGCTGATGCCTATCATGTCTCCCCGGTGATAATTACCACCCGATTCGTCAATGTCTTTTTGCGTTACTTCTCCGACATAGCCCAGGAGATGGGCAGCCGTCTCTTCGGGATATTTCCGCATAGATCGGGGTTGGGCATAAAATCCATGATATTTATAAAGACATTCCTGCACAAGGCCATAGGTTTTGAGCGAAATATTTTTCAGAAAGACAGATGGTTTTCGCCAGGAGTAATCACAGGCAAGTTTGAACAGACTATCGTATTCCCTTGCGGAAATATTCAGAATATTTAAAAGCTCAGTTTTATCAACACTTTCTTCCACCTGATAAGGAGTAACCAGCAGGTCGTAAACAGCCTGATTACTGGCCAGCACTTTTGAGTTCCTGTCGAAAATAATTCCTCGTGGCGGATAGATTATACGTTTCTGCAAAGCATTTTCACGGGCAAAAATCTTATATTTACCCGTCAGTACCTGAAGATAAAACAGTCTCAGAAAAAAGATTATTCCTATAGCAATGACAAAATAAATAATAACTTTTTTTCTGTCCTGATAAATAATCATCTCGGTTCTGACTGTTTAAAAAGCAGTGCAAGTTCGTAAATAATTATTACTAATGCAGAAACAAAAGTTGAAAAAAAAGATTTAAAGATGGTATAAAAAAAGTCTCTGAATCCCCCTGCATCAAGCAGATACATCGTCAGATGATGTATGAAGATGATAATCAGGAGGTAAGTCAGATAGCTCTGAATTCCGAGAAACCTGATGCCCGGCAAAGCATTTTTACTTTCTTCGTCAATGTCAGTTATGCCGGATAAAATAAACGGTCTCAGAAAAGCTATGAGCGTACTGGCAATGGTATGAATGCCATAGGAAATGCTGAATATGTCAATGGCCAGTCCGGTCAGAAAACCAATAATTAAAATAGTTATTTTGTTGAGCCCGACCGGAAGGAATAAAATGACAAGCAGATATAAGTATGGATGTACTTTGTTGAATATCAAGATGTTGTTGAGTACCAGTAGTTGTACAAGTATGATGAGAATTGTATGAAAAATCAATATGACAGGAGTATTATTTCTCATCGCTGAATTGTTTTTCGAGTAATTCAAGCTCCAGCCAGTCAGTATTTTCAATCAGGAAAACTCTTTTCAGGTTTTTGATATTGTCATATAGTCTGACTTTAATATCCAAAAGACTACTATTGGAGCTGACGTCAAAATCTTCGATAACTCCGACAGGAGTGTTTTCGGGAAAGTAACGGGAATAAGGACCTACCACCACATGCTGACCTTTTGCAATTTTAATCTGATTGGGTATATCGGTCAATATCATATACTTTGGCGATTTTCCGTCCCATGTCAGCGAACCCAGTTCACCTGTTTCAAGGATTTTTGCGTTTACCCTGAATTTTTTACTCAAAACTGACAAAGCCAGAGAATAATTTTCCGAAACCTGCATCAAAACACCTGCTATCCCTGAAGTGCTCATTACACCCATTTGTTCATGAATACTGTCTTTTCTCCCTTTATCGATGATAATGAAATTGTTAGAACCTGAAAGTGTGTTGTTGATGATTTTTGCAGTTTTTAGCCGGTACTGCAGCTTTTTCACCGTATCAATAACGATAGAGTCATTTGCCGGTTCTTCTCCTGAGGCATAAACAAGTTCTCTGAGTCTTGCATTTTCTGCCATGAGGCTGTCGGCTACCTGATGCAGCCTGAAATAAGAACTGACAGATGCAATTTGACGGAAAATACTTCCATTTACTTCCTGGAAAGCATAATTTAGTTTTGACTGATGAAAAGGGGAGGAACTTGTCAGGATAATAAACCCGATGATCTCAAGCAGAATGAAAAGAATGGGGTAATGATATTTCCTGATAAATTGAAAAAGTCGTATCATATCACCCCTGTATTATTCAACTGTCAGGAAATCAGGAATTTAAATCTATGCATGTTTTTAAGTGCGATGCCGGTACCACGGGCGACAGCTCTGAGGGGGTCGTCAGCTACATGTACGGGGAGTTTATTTTTATCTGAAATTCGTTTGGCCAAACCACGCAATAAGGCCCCTCCACCTGTCAGGTAAAGCCCGTTTTGATAAATATCGCCCGATAATTCTGCCGGAGCTACTTCAAGTACCTTTAAAATGGCTTCTTCCACTTTTGAAATGGATTTATCAAGGGTTTGTGCTATTTCGGCATAATTGACCGAAACCTGCTTGGGAATGCCTGTCATCAGGTCTCTTCCACTGACAAGATAATTTTCAGGCGGGTTTTCAAGCTCGGTGAGGGCTGAACCTACCTCGATCTTAATTTTTTCTGCAGAGCGCTCGCCAACCTGAATATTGTGTTCACGCCTCATATAATCGATAATGTCGGCAGTAAATTCGTCTCCGGCAATACGTATCGACTGATTACATACGATTCCTCCCAAGGCTATGACAGCAATTTCCGTGGTTCCACCGCCTATATCGATAACCATATTTCCGACAGGTTCTTCCACGTCAATGCCAATCCCTATTGCAGCAGCCATAGGTTCATGAATAAGTTTGACTTCCTTGCATCCTGCTTTTTCAGCCGAATCCTTGACAGCCCGTTTTTCTACTTCTGTAATACCGGAAGGAATGCCAATGACCATTCTCAGGTGAGGAGAAAACAAGGTTCTTTTGCGTTTTACCATGCCGATCATGCCACGAAGCATCAGCTCAGCTGCATAAAAATCAGCTATAACCCCGTCTCTCAAAGGCCTGATGGTTTTTATGTCATCATGCGTTTTGCCGTGCATTTGCATGGCATTCCTGCCGATAGCAATAACTTTCTTTGTGTTGTTATCTATCGCAATGATTGACGGCTCCTCTACGGCAATTTCGTCATTATAAATAATTATGGTGTTTGCTGTTCCTAAGTCAATGGCTAAATCCTGTACAAATAATGATTTTACTCCCATCTTGTTTAATGTTTAAAATGTCTGTATCCTGTGAAAACCATCGGTAAGCCATTCTGGTTGCAGAAATCAATGGAATCCTGATCTCTGACCGACCCACCGGGCTGAATTATGGCTGAAATTCCTTCTTTAAAAGCAGTTTCAACGGAATCGGCAAAGGGGAAATAAGCATCTGATGACAAAACTGAGCCTTTCAGATCAAAGCCATACTCCTTTGCTTTTGAAATAGCTTGTTTCAGTGCATCAATTCTGCTGGTCTGACCCATTCCCGCACCGATCATCTGTTTGTTTTTAACGATGACGATGGCATTTGATTTTAAATGTTTGACTATCTTATTGGCAAAAAGCATATCCTCAATTTGCTCAGCGGTAGGCTTTGCTTCGGTTACGTATTTGAGGTCTTCGGCTATTTCGCTTTTGGTGTCTCTGTCCTGAACGAGTAATCCGAAAAGACTGGTTCTGATTTCTTCTTTGGGCAGGTTGCTGTTGTTCAGCTGCAATATGATTCTGTTTTTCTTCGTTTTCAGTACTTCCAATGCATTTGCATGATATCCGGGGGCAATGACTACTTCAAAAAAGAGTTTATCCATTTCCTGAGCAGTTGGCAGGTCGATAACCTCGTTGGTTACAATAATTCCTCCAAAAGCTGAAACGGGATCACCTGCCAGTGCATCTTTCCATGCCTGGGTGAGATTTTCACGGGAAGCCAGTCCGCATGGATTTAAGTGTTTGATGATGGCTACCGTGGTCTGTTTAAAGTCATTGATAAGTCTGAAAGCTGAGTCAATATCGAGCAGGTTGTTGTATGAAATCTGTTTGCCATGGTGCTGAAAAAATGCTTCATCGATGTCTCCATAAAACATGGCCTGCTGATGTGGATTCTCTCCGTAACGAAGTTTTGTGGAGCTGCCAAAACTTCTTTTCAGAAATTCATGTGTTTCGGATGAAAAATACTGATGTATTTCGGTATCGTAGGCAGAGCTGACATTAAATGCCTGAATGGCAAGCAGTTTACGATCCTGCAGCTCGGAATAACCGTTTTTTTTCATTAACAAATCGAGCAGAAATGAGTATTGGTTTTTTGACGGAACCACAAGAACATCTTCAAAATTTTTCGCAGCGGCACGTATCAGCGAAATGCCACCGATGTCAATTTTTTCAATAATTTCAGCTTCTGATGCCCCGGATGCTACTGTTTCAGAAAAGGGATAAAGGTCAACAATCACTAAATCAATGTCTTCTATCTTGTATTTTTCCTTTTCAGCCATATCCGACTGATTATCTCTCCGGTTTAATATTCCTCCAAAGATAGCAGGGTGAAGGGTTTTGACTCGTCCGTCAAAAATGGATGGATATGAAGTGAGTTCTTCAACAGCAACTGCCTGAAAACCCATGCTTTTTATGTAAGTATAAGTTCCTCCTGTCGAAATGATTTTTACACCCAGACGGGTAAGTTCCTCAAGAATAGGAAGTAATCCCTCCTTGTTATATACACTGATTAAGGCTGATTTTATCTTTTTCACAAATAATCTTACTTTTTTCCGTTCTGCAAATATCCATTAATAAATTTGTAAACAATAGGCAATCAGAAAATTTCACAGTTTTTTTGAAATTAATTATTGATGAAAAAGCAAGGTGAAATACCTGATAAAGGATAGGTTGAAAAGATGAAATATTTTCTTGTAATCATTTGATCTTCAACAGATAACATTGACAAATATTTGTCTGTAGAATCATTTTGTCCATATTCTTGCTGCTTGAAATAAGTAATCAGGATATTTTGTAGTTGTCAAAGTTGCGCAAAATAGATTGGAAAAAGCCGGAATTTGATGGATCACTATTCCTGAGATTTCCGGAAGTCGGAAAGAAAACGTTCAAGGCCGGAATCGGTCAGCGGATGGTTCAGCAATTTCAGGATAGCGTCAGGGGGACAGGTTACCACATCGGCACCAGCTTCAGCACATTGAATTATATGGAGGGGGTGACGGATGGAGGCTGCCAGTATGAGTGTGTCGTAACCCTGAATATCGTAAATATTAACAATCTGATGGATGAGCTGAATACCTTCCTGAGAAATGTCGTCAAGCCTGCCGATAAATGGTGAGATATAGGTGGCACCTGCTTTTGCTGCCAGTATAGCCTGTCCGGCTGAAAAAACCAGCGTACAATTGGTTTTTATGCCTTCTTCTTTCAGTATCTTAATCACTTTCAGCCCTTCTCTGGTCATCGGAATTTTGACTACGATGTTTCCTGAAATAGTGGCCAGCTTATGCGCCTCATTCAGCATACCGTCAAAATCAACGGCAATGACTTCAGCACTGACGTCCCCTTCTGTCAGTCTGCAAATTTCTTCATAATGTTTCAGGATGTTTTTTTCTCCTTTGATACCTTCCTTTGCCATCAGGCTGGGATTGGTAGTTACACCATCGAGAATACCGAGTTCTTTGATTTCCTGAATGGCTTTCAAATTGGCTGTATCAGCAAAAAACAACATGATGAATGATTTTGGCAGGTTAGAAAGAAAAAGGTAAGCTTACTGTATCGCACCGCTCAACCAGTTGAACCTTGCTGCCTTCCGACCCTGGGATTACAAAAGGGAGCTGGTCGTACAGGGCTTACCCGGGTGCAAAGGTAAAACGTTTTTTTAAATGAAGTGAAATTTTGAAGAAAATTAACTTATATTGCTGAAAATCTTTGACTTAAATAATGAAAGACTTATAAATAGCATTTCTTTGTATCTTCAACTTACAAAACGGGTTTCGGATGAGTTTAATATAAATAATCAAATCGTATTTCGACTTTTCGAAACATTTTCTGTACCTCTTCCGATTGATCGGCCAGGCCGGCTTTAGATTCTCCCACTGCACCGATTTCGATACGGTCAACCCCTATTCCGTATGCAAGCAGAAAATCCATGGCAGAGCCCGCCCTCATTTCAGATAATTTCTGATTCTGATTTTCATTGCCTATGCTACAGGTATATCCGGTAATAATCACCTTCAATTCCTGATTCTGTTCGAGAATTTTTACTACTTCTTCCATTACCGGTTTTGACTCTCCGCTGATCATATAACTGTTAAGTTTGAAATAAATGGTAAGCGGTTTGGGCAGCATGGCTTCCAGCTCTTCTTTGCTCATGATTCGGGTGAAATAAATGTCGCTCATTTCCGAAGACCGGTTTGAACTGAACCAGATGTTGTTTCCCTGCATGAAATAATAGGCATCAAAACCGCGCGAATTGATTTTATTGCCAAGATTGACAGGAGGAGCCCATTTTTTCCAGGTGTCATCCAGTCTGGTGCTCATGAAAATATCTGCACTACCGAGTCCTCCCCTGCCGGCAGTAGCAAAATAAAGGGTTCTGGTATCATCCGACAGAAAGGGGGAAATGTCGAAGTTACCAGTGTTGACAGTACTTCCCAGATGAACGGGTGACGACCATTTGTCGTTGATTTTCAAAGAAACGTACAAATCTTCTTCTCCCAGGGAATTTTCAAGTTTTGCAGAAATAAGCAATATATTTTCATCGGGATGCATGTAAAAGCCATAGAAATCACTTTGCGGGTCAAGTCCGGGAATATCCAGCGGAACAGGCGATTCTGTCTTGCCGGGCTCATAAACTGATATACCGGCTTTCATTTTGTCTTTCCATACATATTGATTCAGGAGGTAAAGCCTTTTCCCATCTCTGCTGACGCCTACCACAGCATTGTTGTTGTTGTTGTTCAGGTTAAAGACATTATTTTCTGCCTCTGCCCATGCCGATTTGCTGCCGGATGATCTCCATATATCCTGCCCGGCTTCTTTTCCTCCATTGTTTCTGTTGTAAAATGTTCTGACAAAGTACATTGTTCCGCCATCGGATGTCAAAACAGGCATACTTTCTTCTGCATCGGTGTTGATTTTGTTATCCAGCCTGACAGGGTCGGCAAAGCGGGGCAGGGGACTTTGCCCTGAGCCTGTTTTGATTATCAACAATATTACTGAGATAAGTAAAACTTTTTTCATCATCGGGCATTTTAAAATGTCATTCCTAAAAGCAATTCATGGCTGCCGGCAGTATTGTTAAACAAAAAATTGGTATTCAGGCTGTAAGAATAGCCTACGTTAATTTTGTTCCATTTTATACCAAACATGAGGAGGGCAGAGTTGTTGAGCCGGTAAGCTATTCCTCCCCAATATCTATCGGTGTACAAAAGAGTATTTAGCTCGACAAGCGGATCAATCCCTTTCAGATAACGGACGATCAGACCGGGATTAAGTTTCAGCTCACCTTGTTTTATACTCATTTTGTATTGAGCTGAAAGAAAATGATGAAGCTGAATCTGATAAGGATTACTTTCGGAGCGTAGCCAAATCTGGTTCCCCAATATCTGATGTGCAGAATAAGAAATCATCCATTTGGATGAGTAAAGTAAAATACCGCCATTCAGGTTGATAAAAGAAGTTGAATAGTTTTGATTGATGAATTGCTGAAGTGTTTCGTCCAAAGGAATATCGGGGATCAGCCCATCTTTGTTAAAGCTGAAATTCACGAGTCCGGCACTTAAACCAATTGCTGCTGTGTTTTTTTCATTCAGGCGGTAGTGAAGGCTGTAAGAGAGTCCGGTGTTAAGTTTCTTCATCTGTCCGTACGCGTCATTGGATATAAATGCCCCTGTCCCGTGAATGATTTTTGATGCTTTCGGTTTTCCGACTGTAGAATATTTTCCCGGCTGGCTGATTCGCAAAGAGTATTGTTTATAAACTTTTGCCGGCCTTTTACCCAATCGGGAATAAACATTAAAATAATGAGACTGAGGACTTTTTGTTATGCCCGCATATTGCTTTAAGTAACACAAATTCAGATGAATATTTTCGTCATAACCAGCAAAGGCAGGATTGATGACGTACATATCAACCGGGCTCTGTTGATAAAGCATAACTTGTTGTGCGGGCAGCCTTCCTGAGCCAAAGACAAGCCACGCTGTCAGCAACCATAAATAGATTTTTGTTCTCATGCGATTCCTTTTTATCTGATGATAGTCAGATCCCCTTTAAAAGCTTTAAGATTATCATTCGGATTATCAACGACATAGAGATAAGTTCCGGCAGGCACCTCCTTCCCCTTATATTCTCCGTTCCATGGAGTCTCATATCCTTTTGAAAAGTAAACTTCCTGTCCCCAGAGCGTGAAGACATGAACTTCCCAGTCACTGAGTTTTTTCAGGCCTTTGATATTCCATGTATCGTTGGTGTTTTTACTGTCAGCGTTGCCGGGCGTAAAAACGGTCGGGATAAAAATCTCGTTTTTTACTTCGACAAGAATGGAATCTTCCGCTGTACATCCATACTGATTGGTTACCTGAACATGATAACGGATGGTATTTTCGGGATTAACTACCGGACCGGAAGAAGTTACATCATTGATGAATGAGTCAGGTGACCACTTGAAAATCAGGTTTTTATCATCTGCCTGAGGACTCAGGACTATTGATTCACCATAATAGACAAAAGTATCGTTTCCTGCTTCAATTTTTGGTGCAGGACTGACCAGGACATTAAAAGAACAGGTATTCTTATTCCCTGCCAGATCAGTTACCTCATAGACTTCCGTAGTTGTGCCGTAAGGAAAAGCTTTGCCACTGCCAATGCCGGAAATCAGTTGAAGTGTACTGCCCGGACAATTATCGCTGAACTGTGGAAGGGGATAAACGACAAAGGTGTCACAGCTCTCAACATCCTGAGGGCAGGTGATCCGGGGTTTCTCATTGTCATTGACAGTTACCGTAAATGAACAGGTGTCAAAGTTTCCGTTGTTGTCTTCGAGGCGGTAAGCTACCACTGTGGTCCCTTTCGGAAAAGCACTTCCTGAGCTGAAACCAGATAACATAATCAGTTTTGGATTGGGGCAATTATCAGTTGCAACCGGAAAAGTGTAGTTGACAACGGCTGCACAACTACCGGAATCGGTTGATACTGAAATATTTGCCGGTGGTTCAATGTCAGGATTTTCCCAATCTGTAATTTTAACAAAAAAACGGGAAGTATCGGTATTCCCTGAGACATCCGAAACTACATAAGTTTCTTCGGTGGTCCCCGCAGGGAAGAATGATCCGGGACCCAGCCCTTTGATTTTTACAGTGTTAGCTCCCGGGCAATTGTCAGTTCCTTTTGGGGGAATGTAAGTAATCACTGAACCACATTTTCCCGGCTCGGTGATGCCATTAATGTCTGTGATTTTATTGATAACAGGTTTTACGGTATCCGACACTGTAATTTTGAACGAGCAGATGGCTTTGTTTTTGGCGAAGTCTATTGCCTGATAAGTTACAGTTGTCATTCCTGTCTGAAAAGTATCCCCCGGTTGATGGCTGGCAATGATGGTATCAAGGCCACAGTTATCGGTGGCGGTGGGCAATGTCCAGCTAACCGGAATCTCGCAACTGTTTCCCTTGCTGAAAACTTTAATATCTGAAGGGCAGGAGGTGAATTTCGGCAGGTTGACATCTTTAAAGCCAATGATGATGGTGTCATATCCGGCACATCCGGCAGGGGAAATGACTTCGGCAATAATGCTGTCTTTCCATGAAGATAAAAAATTCAGTACTTTGCTATTCTGTAAATAAGATAAACCGTTCATCTTCAGCCAGTTGACCGAGTCCTGAGGCCTTCCGGCATTTAAAACAATGTGGGTCTTCAGGCAGGTGTCAATATCTTTACCGATATCCACCTGAGGAACATACATGTCGGTCTGCGTCTCAAAGGAACCAATATCTGCAACTCCACCATGTTTCCTGTTGTACCCGCGCTGGTCATAACTTAGCAAATGAAAAGGGTCACCGAAATCGAGAGCAGGGCTTCCGCAACCCAGGGCATGCGTAGGGGTAGGGCCTCCGTTATCTTTCAACGGGCCTGTTTTTGGATCAAGCACCCCTTTGGAATTTCCAAGTATGTCTCCTGTAACTGCCTGAAATCCACTTGAATCACTGTTGCCAACCAGGTTATTTCCTTTTGAAAGCATATAACATCTGGAAGACAAGCCCCGGGCAATATCATGTCCGTAACTGATTGAACTTGTATTTTTGGCGATGATGCTCGAAGCAAATTCAAGTTTGGCCGTATCGCGGTAATCCACAAAGGTGCTGGTGAAGCCTCCTCCTGTCAAAACAGCATAGTTTTCAACAATGGTTGAGCTGTAAACAAAAGTATAAGGAATATAACTGTTGACAGATCGCTGGAAAAATGCACCTCCATGTCCACCTGCATAATTGTTTGATAAGGTGGAATTGTAAATTTCTACCCTGCCCAGTTCATTGGCGATAGCACCTCCGTTGCTGTCGGCTTTGTTGTAGGCAAAGGTACAGTCTTCCACATACAGAAAGTTTTTTGTAAAAATGGCTCCTCCGTTTGCAGAAGAATGATGATGAGCTACATAGCAACGGTAGAGAGAAAGATAGCCATGGTTTAAAACAGCTCCTCCGTTTGAAGTTCCCGAGAATCCCAATCTTAGTGTAATGTCTTTGATAATCAGGCTTATTCCGGTGTTAATTTCAAAAATACGACTGTTTTTCCCTCCGCTGATGGCAAGAAGTTTAGCCCCGGGGCCCAATAAAACCAGATTTTTGGTAATAATTATCTGTCCGCTTGTCAAAACAATACTGTCGTTCGACAAACCTGCGGAAAATACAATGGTATCGTCTGAGGAAGCCGCCTGAATAGTATTCCGAAGGCTACCTGTTCCCGAATCATTTGTATTGCTCACCGTGAAGGTATTGGATTTCAGCGGGCCGGAATGCAAAAAAATCATGAAAAACATGATCGCATACCAGCTTTTTATTACAGTTGAATAACTCATATCATCCCTCCTGAATATTCAGAAAATTTTTCAAAAATAGTAAATCTCCGCTTAAAATGTGCAAACTACACTAATTTACCGGATTTACAGTTTTTTTCAGCCAATAAAAATAAAACATTAAAACAAAACAGGGTTATTTATAAAATAACCATTTCCACAATTGAAGGTAAGATATTTTGGAACCATGGACTAAAATGCCGATTCTGTAAATTTTTGCTGCCAGCCAGGTAGTAAAAATAAAAGAAGCCACCATGATCAGCATGGAAATAATAAGTTGATATTCAGGGACTCCCAACGGAACCCTCGCTACCATCATCACAGGTGAGGTGAACGGAATCATCGACATCCAGACAGAGAAACTGCTGTTAGGTGCCTGAATGACTGCATTAATGGAAACCATGGCAATAATAAGGGGAATGGATAAAGGAACAGTAAACTGCTGCATATCGGCCTGATTATCAACAGAAGCGGCAACCGCAGCAAACAGTGAGCTGTAAAGCAGGTAGCCACCGATGAAAAAGAAAACGAATACCCCAAGTACCAATGGAAAGTTGATTGAAGAAAGTGTATTCAGAATATCCTGAGCTTCAGCTGGTAATGACATCTGATTGCTTTGCTGTATTACTTCAGGAAGACCTATCATGGTTATTCCGGCAATCAACACTACCCAAAGCATAAATTGGGTCAGGCCTACCAATGCCACACCGATGATCTTTCCCATCATCAGTTCGAAAGGTTTGACTGTGCTTAATATGATTTCAACAATACGGTTTTGCTTTTCTTCATGAATGCCTCTGAGGACAAGGCTTCCGTAAACAAAAACAAACATATAGTTCAGAAAACCGGCAATACCTGCAATAGTGCTGGCTGCTATGGAATTATCTTTTTCAATTCCGGCTTCCGTTATTTTTTGACTGACTACATTTACCTCAGGATCAAGACTTTGTATGATTTCCTGATTAAGACCGAGCGACCTGATTCTTTCATCCTTCACCACCTGGCGGATTTCAGCTTTTACCTGTTCAGAAATAAAAGTGGCCGCCAGTTTTGCAGAATACAATTCAACTTTTACATTTTCCTGAATATTGAATTCCGGAATAACCAAAACATGTTGATTCTCAGATTTTTTCAGTAATTCAATAAATGTTTTTTCTTCTCCTGTTTTTTGATAAAGGAAGTGAAGGTTCTCAGAATCTTTCAGTTTCCCGTTGAAGATACCACTGTAGTCAAACACATTCACCTGCTGATCATCTATTCCGGGATTCCGTCCCATCATGACCGAAAAACCTATCAGAAGTCCGTATAAAACAGGCAACAAAAATGTGAGCAACCAAAATGTCCTTTTTCTGACTCTGACCAGATATTCTCTTCCTATTATATAACCTATCTTATTCATTTTCAACATCTTTAACAAGTGAAATAAAAATTTCATTCATGCCCGGGATCAATTCTCTGAATGCGTGAATTTCTGTCATATCAAGAAGATAATGAAGCAACTCATTGACAGTTCGTCCGGGTTTCAGGCTTACTGTCAGGGTCATCCAGTCGGGGTTGTCGTTTTTTACATTGCTGATGATTTGAAATACCGGAGTTTCAGATTCAACTGGTCTGCTGGTATGACTGTAAATGATTTCATATTTGTTGGTTTTAAACTGAGATTTGATTTTGTGTTTTTCTCCGTCCAATACTTTATTGGCTTTATGAATCAGGGTAACATGGTCGCAAAGCTCTTCGACAGAATCCATACGGTGGGTCGAGAGCATAAAAGTTACGCCTTGCTCTTTCAGCTCAAGAATCTTATTTTTGATGAATTCTGCATTTACCGGATCAAATCCCGAAAAAGGCTCATCAAGGATAACAAAGTCAGGTGAATGCATAATGGCGATGATAAACTGCAACTTTTGCTGCATACCTTTCGACAATTGCTCCACCTTCATGTTCCACCAGTCGAGAATGTCGAATTCTCTCATGTAGTTTTTAACAACCTTTGGTGCATTCAGGCTTTTGATTCCTCTGAGCTGGGCCATGTAAATCAGATGCTCCCCGACTTTCATTTTTGTATATAAACCCCGCTCTTCCGGTAAATATCCGAGTTTTTCCACCTGGTTTCTGGTCATCGGACTGCCTTTAAACCAGACTTCACCCTCATCACTGGCAATGATCTGATTGATGATGCGAATCAGCGTTGTTTTTCCTGCTCCGTTCGGACCAAGTAAACCATATATTTTACCCTGCGGAACAGCGAGTGAAATTTGATTCAGTACCTTTTTTTTACCATAAGTCTTGCTGATGTTTTTAACTTCAAGTATGTTCATAGATTAGCTGATTGTGATTTTTTATTATAAGTTGTTCATGATTAATGATTTATGAGTTCAGTTTCAGAATACACATGGGTAATGTTAACTGTTGGTTTCCATGTTGAAATTTTCCTGATGATAAAATTTATGGAAACAATACCTGCAAAGGGGCTTGTATTTGTCTTGTGAGCCAAGAAGGATATGCTCTTTTTCCTCAGCAATTCTGAAGGAATGAGTAGCCAGACTTCCACATTCCACACAAATCGCCTGCAACTTGGTAACATATTCTGCTGTAGCCATTATCTTCGGCATGGGGCCGAAAGGCCTCCCGTCAGAATCCATATCCAGGCCTGCTATTATTACACGTTTTCCTCTGAAAGCCAGATATTGGGCAATTTCTATGATGGCCTCATTAAAGAACTGTGCCTCATCAATACCAATCACTTCTGAATCATCAAGAAAGTCAATAATCTCGATGGCCCGGCTGATAACTATCGATTTTAGTGCATTTTTATCATGTGATACAACTTCGGTTTCGCTGTATCGCTTGTCAACGGAAGGTTTAAAGATGATCACTTTCCTGTTTGCAATGGTGGCTCTTTTCAACCTTCTCAGCAATTCCTCTGTTTTTCCCGAAAACATCGGCCCTGTAATAACCTCAATCCAGCCTCGGTAATTTTGATGCGAAACTATCGGTTCAATAAACATGCTGTTGTTTTTTTGAAGGTGTAAAATTACGTTTTTTATTATAATGAAAGAAGTTTCGGAAATTACAAAGATGCTTTTCAGTTAAAACAGGAAGGTGAATAATAAAATATTAGCCGCCCTACCGAATATTTCAACCTCATCAACCTGCGTTGTCCCTGCGAATAGCCAGATTAAGTTCACAATTACGAGTTCCGATTTACGATTTCGGATTTATGATTTAAGATTTACATTTTTCCGCATTCCCTGTTCCGATTTCTGAGTTTTCTGTACCTACTGAAGACTGCCAATTGCCTGCTTATAGCTTATTCAGAATTCTTAAGAAATTGTGCCGTCCCTACGGGACTTGATTGGGAATTGATTTTTGTTTTATGAGACAATCTTAAAATCCGGAGACGCCATCAGCTCCCCTCTCTTTTTGAAAGAGAGTGGCCGGGGGTGAGTTAGAACTGTTACCAAAATATCTTCTCAACGGGACTCGAGCGGGTATTGATTTCTGTTTTATGAAACAATCTTAAAATCCCGAAACGCCCTTAGCTCCCCTCTCTTTTCGAAAGAGAGGGGCCGGGGGTGAGTTAGATGTCCGTGCCTACTACAGACTGCCTGCTGCCTACTCTTGTCTTAATTCCCTTTTCCCTGAACATTTTTTTCAAAAAGGTTTATTTCCTGATCGCTCTATTGATCATCCTTTTCAGGCAAAGACAATCCTTACCAACTAATTAAAAAATTTCAAACATCAGACTACTTTTCAACAGTATTGAGAAAAATAAAAGTATAGCATGGATTAAAATTTAAATACTTTTGCCACAAAAAATTGTAATGGATATTATTCAGAAAATCAAACAGATAAATGAATCAATTGCTCTCATTATCAGCAGGTTGGAAAAATCTGGCACTTTACATACTATTGACAGGGATTTACTCAGGCAGAAACTCATTGCCATGTACGATCTGCTTGAACAGGAGCAAAGAATAATTCATTCAGACATACAGACCGCACAGGAAAGTATAAAAAAAGCTGAAGAGGTAAATGAAGAAAAGCATGTGGAACCTGAGCCAAAAGCAGAAACTCTTGAAGTACTTCCTGAAGAAAAAACAGAAGAGGTTTTACCGCAACCTGAACCGGTAGTAGCTGATAAAAAAGCTGAAGAAGAAATACCTGCTGAACCCGTTATAGTGAAAGAAGAAGAAGAACTGAAAGAGGAAGTTGAAGATGCTGTCAATCAGGTGGTTGCAGAATCTGTGGAAATAAAGGAAGCAGAAGTAATTGCAGAGCCGGCACAGGTGGCTGAAGAAAAAGAGCCTGAAAAACCGGTAACAGAATTTAAAGAAGATTTGTATCAGGCTGCACAGGAGCAGATTCGTAAAAAGGCTGTTTTTGAAAAATTTGCCAAGCAGGAACCTTCCCTGAATGAGAAACTTGCAGGCAAAAAAGAATATGTTCCTTTGGCCGACAGTCTTCAGAAAGGCCCGATAAAAGACATAAAAACCGCTATTACGCTGAACATGAAACTTGCATTTATCCGTGAACTATATGGCGGAGATCAGAAAGAATACAATCAGATGATCAGTTTTCTGACAAAATGCCAGAATTATACGGAAGCCAAGCTTTTTCTTCAGGAAGAAAAGGAAAAACATCCAAACTGGGAAAACAAAACTGAAATGTTTGAGCAATTAATGACATTGATTCACAGGCGTTTCAGAATGTAAAACCTATCGGATCAGGTGAAGTGTTCCACTGACGGTTTTATTTTGTCCCTTACTCCCTTTAACCTTTAAAATATAGAAGTAAACATCAGGCGGGCAGTCATGACCCTTGTATTTCCCGTCCCAGCCTGAGTTTTTATCTCCGGTTACAAAAATTTCTTCTCCCCATTTATCGAAGATTTTCAGGCTGAATTCCTGAATGTTTTTCCCTTTAATGACAAAGGTATCGTTGATGCCATCCTGGTTAGGCGTGAAAGCATTCGGAACAAAAGCATACAGGGTAGTCGGAACACAAACGATGTTCGAAACACTGCTGACATCAGGTCTGACTGCATGCGTGGCAGTTATGCGGTAGCAGTAATATTCCTGGTCTTTTTCAGTTTGCTGGTCAGTGAAAGGAGTAGGGAGACTGAAATCAGCCAGATTTTCAAAATTCCCGCTATTATCATCGAAAATTTCAAGAATATATTCCAAAATACCTTCAGGCCAGTCGTAGTAAGCAGTCCAGGTAATGACAGGAAATGTAGCTGAATCATTGACCGTCAGCAGAATATTTCGTCCCGGGTTGCTGAAATTCCCGGTATATCCGCAGGTGTCTTCTGCATTGACCTGGTAGGTGTACAGATTTTCACCTGTTTTTGTCAGCAAATCATAATAACTTAAAATGGATGCATCAACTTTTGCAAAATGCTGAAAATTACCTCCATTGATTGATTTTTCGATATTGTAAAAAAGAGGAATTCCCGAGGCAGGTTTTTCCCATTCCATGTAAATCTGATCTTTATCGTAAACGCTTACAGTTTTCAGATAGGGTGCCGACACGTGCTCTTCAATTCTGAGTTGACGGGTAGTATCATGAGAACAGTTGTAATCTGAAGTAACCTTCAGCCGGATGTTTTTGATGCCGTGTGTGGTAAAGGTAAAAACAGGGTCACGCTGATTTGAACTACCATCGCTGAAATCCCAGTCCCATGACGAAATAATATCTGGTGAATTGATACTTGATAAATCTTTAAAATACAATTCTTTATCTAAACAGGGCTGAGAAAAACCGAAATCAGCCTTTGGCATGGGATGCACATAAACCATGAAGGTGGTTGAATCAATACAATTCAGGTCAGATGTGGCCTTGAACCATATCCGGTAAGATTTGTCCTGCAGGTATTGATGCGAAGGTGCAACAGTCGTGGCATTGGTGTTATCCCCGAAATCCCACAGGTAGCTCAGATTTCCTGATGAAATGCTTGTCTGGTTGCTGAAGATGAACTGATTGCCTTTTAAACACTGGTGCGTGTCATTGACGGAAATACTGACGAGGGGAGAAGGGAGAACGGAAATGATCCGGGTAAGACTATCAGGACATCCATGATCACTGACAGCTTTAAGTCTGACAGGATAGAGCCCTTCTTTTTTCAGATTGATATTCACATCTTTCTGTGAAAAGCTCATGCTGTCTGCAATATTCCAGAAGTAATTAAGCGTTCCGGCAGGTATAACAGATTGGTTGGTAAAAGAAAATAAGTTCCGGTTGCTGCACTGGTCGGTGTCATTGATGGAGAAAGCTGTATGTGGCATAGGATAAACTTCAACATTTCGGAATGCTGAATCTTTACAACCTTCTCCGGAGGTAACAACCAGTTTTACAGTATATTGACGATAAGTAGCATAGGAATGACCGGGATTCTGGCTGGAGTAAAGAACAGAATCTCCCATGTCCCAATTCCAGCTGCTGATTTTTCCGCTTTGAATATTGCTTTCATCTTTAAACCTGAATAAATTTCCACTGAAACACTGGTAAGGTGTATCGACCGTGAACCGTGCAACAGGCATCGGAAATACAATGACTTTTGATGAAAAAGTATCAGCGCATTGCTGATCGGATACAGCGACAAGGGATACACTGAAAGTATCGGCTGATGAATAAGAATGGATGTAATTAACTGCATTTGAATTATTTCCGTCACCACCATTCCATAAATAACTGTTCAGACTACCTGATGAAATCTGACTGGTATTTATAAAAGTAAACTGGTTCCCGCTCAGGCACTGGCCGGATGGACTGACGGTAAAAGAGCCTGTTGGTTTCGGAAAAATAACAGCCTTGCGGATGAAACTGTCGCGGCAATCCCAGTTGCTGACGGCAATCAGTTTAACATCAAAAGTGTCATCTTGCTGATAGTGGTGAGCTGGCTGCGACAACAAAGAACTTTGTCCATCTCCAAATTCCCAGCGATAGGTCATATTGCCGGCTGAAATAGTTGACAGGTTATTGAATTTTAACAGGTTGGTATTTACACACTGACTGCTGTCATCTATGGTGAACATGGCATCAGGCATGGGTTGAACCTTGACAATGGTATTCACCTGAAAAGTATCGGAACAACCGGTATTGGCCATGGCTATCAGGACGACATCGAATGTGTCGGGATAACTATATGAATGTGAGGGAGTTGTGAATGAGGAGCTGTCACCATCCCCGAAGAACCATCTGTAAGACAGGCTGCCCCATTTGATTTTGGTATTGTTGTAGAAAATAAAGTTATTTCCGCTGAAGCACTGGTTGGTGTCGTTAATGCCAATTGAAATTTCAGGACTGGGATAAACCATAACGCTTTTTTCAATGGTATCGGGGCATCCTTTATCGGTGAGGGTGATAAGACGAACAGTAAATGTATCTGATGAGGAATAAACATGAGCAGGGGAAACGGCAGTTGAACTGGTATTGTCGCCAAAATTCCAGATGTAATCGGGTGAACCTGACGAAACCTTACTTAAGTTATTGAATTTGAAAGTATTCCATTTAAAACATTGAATTGAATCGGAAATTGAGAAATCTGCCTGTGGGGATGGAAAGACAGTCAGGTTTCTGCTTGCCGTATCCGTGCATCCGTAATTGGAGAAAACGACCAGATTTACCGGACAGATGCCTGCAGGAAGGGTTGATGGCTGATAAATCCTGCTGCCTGTTGTCGTATCGGATAATATTTTATTTATCCATAAAAGGGAGGTTAATGTGCCTTTCGATATACTGCTCTGATCAGTGAGCTGGAAATTTTGTTCATTGTAACATTGCATGGAATCATTGACAGAAAATGTTGCCTGAGGCATCGGATAGACTTCCATCAGGTGGATAATGCTGTCTTTACAGCCTAAATCTGAAGTGGTTACAAGTTTGACGGAAAAATTACTGTCATGCGAATAAATGTGTTGAGGATTATTAAGGGAAGACGAAGTATTATCCCCGAAAAACCATTTACTTGTAAAAGTTCCGGTATGTATCTGTGTCTGATTGGTAAAATTAAAGAGATTGTTAAACAGGCATTGTGTACTGTCATTTACTGCAAAGGAAGATACCGGATTGGGCATGACTATCAAAGATTTTTCCATGGTATCGGGGCAGGTCAGGGGAGTTATGACTACCAGCCTCACCGTAAAAGTATCATCTGTCTGATAAATATGACTGGTATCCTTGCTGTAGAATTTGCTGCCATCACCGAAATCCCAGTAATAATTCAGTGAACCTGTTTGAACACTTGAACTGTCTTTGAAGATAAATTTATTACCATTCAGGCATTGCTGGGGATTGTTCACTGAAAAGAACGCGAATGGCGAAGGAAATACCATAGCTGTCAGGCTTGCTGTGTCCTTGCATCCTGCATTTGTGGTGGCTATCAGGCTGATGGAAAAGGTATCCGTTTTCTGGTAAACATGTACCGGGTCTTTTTGTGCAGAGCTGTTCGTATCTCCGAAGTTCCACAGATATGACATGGTTCCGTATTGAACGCTCGATTGGTTGGTGAATATGAATTTATTTTCATTAAAGCATTGGGCAGAATCATTTATTTTAAATTTAGCCGCAGGCTCCGGATTTACCCAAACCCATCTTTTAACAGAATCATAACATCCATGCCCTGTGGTATAAATAATTTTTACCAGATGAGTATCACATACCTGAAACACATGATTGGTGTCGGTTATTTTTCCTGAAAAACTCAAATCATTGCCGATGAACCATTTCCGGTTGGTAATGCTGTCGTTGGTAATCACTGTACTGTCAATAAACCTGAAATAGTTGCCATTGAAACACTGAAAAGTATCGTTGATATAAAGGTTTTTAACTGGCATAGGAAAAACTTCAATTTCACGCTTACTTATATTCTCAGTGCCCATCCGGTAAGTGGTCAGGCTGACGGTATATTTTCCGGGTTTTGAGAAAATGTGTTTCCCTGTCCATGCGGTTGAATAGTTGTTAGTACCGGAACTGCTGTCGCCAAAATTCCATAATACTGAATCAAGGCAGGAAGTATTGGTGATGTTAAAAACGGCCTCCTCTCCATGACAAACATTTTTAAAGGTAAAGGGATGTTTAAAAAACCAGGAAGTTACAAACTGGGGCAGGCCATTGAAAGTATAATTTGACATTCCGAGATAAACTCCTGAATCCTGATAGCAGCAACCTATGCCTTTTTGCTCCGGTGCATTGATCACACCCAGGTAATGGCTATTGTACCGGGCGACATAGATTTTTCCATCTTTAGCCAGTTGCATACCCCCTGAATACCACCAATACCAGTTCCCGCTAACAGTCGCTATTTTAGTTCTGGAGTTTTGTATATCCTGTTGATTCCCGGCATTTAAATCGTATTGATAAAGGTCAAACACACTGCCTGGCCAATAATTGGAATGGTCAGCCAGATAGATTTTACTGCCATCAGGAGAAAATTCAATGCTATTTGCACCCCAATAATACCAATAACTGTATTTGCTGATGGTGAGTTCGATGGGACTGCTTAAAACACCTGTGCTGTTGTTAAAATTAAAGATTTCACAATTGGCAGAGTCATTCGTATAGGAATAGTAGTGATTGTAACTGTTGGCAATGCGTTTACCATCGGGAGAAGCTTTTAAATATCCATTCCACCAGTAATAAGTGTAAGGAAAAGTAACCAGTCGTCCTGTCTGGGAGATGACAGGGGTTGTGTTGACCCCGGCATTACTAACCAGAAAGGCATAAAACTTATTAGTGCCTGACTCGTGAACAATAACCCAGTAATCAACGCCATTGGCATGTTTGACGGCTGTGATTTTGGCATCGAAAGTTTTCTGCATGACGATGCTATTACGGTTGATAACACCACCATCTCCGTTGTTAAGGGTCGTAACCACTGTTGAATAGCGCAGGGCATCAGGATATCCTGTTGCGGTGTTATTTCTGTTTACGGAAAAAATGTAATAGGTAGTGGTCGTTCCGGGGCGAGGCACGATAATCACTGAAGGGCCATAATTGCCGTATGTGTAGTCTCCCATCAGGTTTGAGCCGTTTTGCATCACCTGATTGTTTTTGTTATAAACAGTCGAACCATTGGTGTAGCATATCAGATTGCCGGATGAATCAGAAATAGAGGCGCAACCACCCCACGCTATCATGGCACTGTTGTTCAGCGCTACCGGACTTCCGGAGCTGAAGTTCAATCCTGCGTAATTTCCGAAGTGCCAGTTGTTGGTATATTCCTGCGGAATTCCACTGAATGAAACGAAAAGAATCAGAAAGAGAACAAACAGGAATTTAAATTTAAACATAATGTCTCAATCCTCTAAGGAAAATGGCAATTAATTTTGGGCGTAAATATACGATAATCCTGATTTGTCTTGAATTAATTTTTGAGGATAATATAAAGTCTCTTTATCATCACTCATCAGTAGCAATTTATTCCACACTGAGCTGGATTGTCTTTTGTTTTCAGGTGATTCCTCATCTTAAAAACAAATTCCTGATAAAAATAGGACAGGATTTAGTATGAAAGCAAAATGTCATAACAATTTTGTTGCAATGCAATATTAAATTGGCTAAAACAACGGACAGCTCTCCACTTCCTTCCGATTTCTGTTAATACTTTTAATAGAAAAGAGTTAATTCAGATTCCGGAAATTATGGCTGAAAAATCAGCATTTTTCGCTGGTGAAACAATGTTTTTTCCCAAAGAAAATCTTCTTCAATTTATCACTTTTGATGTAAAAACTTTTGTTTTTAATAAATTGCACCATAAATAAAAGCCTGAATTATGAAAAAAATGATTGTTTTTGGAGCGATGCTCTTCTTTTCGTTTTGTGTGTATTCACAAAACCTGGTAACCACCACTCCACAGTTCAGAAATGTAGTTCTGGAAGAATTTACCGGAATACATTGCGGTTACTGTCCGGATGGCCATGCGAGGGCTGAGGCATTGTCGTCAGCCAATCCCGGCCGGGTGGTGTTGATAAATGTCCATGCAGGAAATTTTGCTGTTCCTGCTGCCGGTGAGCCTGATTTCAGAACCGTTTTTGGTGATTCATTGGTGGCAAATGCAAAGGTTACCGGTTATCCACAGGGTTCTGTCAACAGACATCTCTTCCCTGAAATTGACCCACAGAAAATGGCACTGGGACGCACTTCCTGGGCAAGTGCTGCTGCTAAAATATTTCCGTTAATGTCTCCTGTCAATATAGGATTTAAATCAACTTTTGATACGTCAACCAGATTGCTGACAGTCGATGTACAGTTGTACTATGTTGAAAGTAGTCCTTTATCTGAAAACTATCTTAATGTGGTAATGCTTGAAAACCATGTTATTGGCTATCAGACCGATTATGCCAACGGCAACCATACTGACTATGACCACAAACACATCCTCCGGCACATGATTACCGGTTTGTGGGGGGATGTAATAAATACAACATCAAAAGGCACTTTGGTAACAAAATCTTATCAATACATTGTTCCTGCCGGTTATAATATTGATAACTGCGATGTGGCTGTTTTTGTGACAGAAAATAAAAATGAGATTTATACAGGTGTTCAGGCCGAAGCCAATGGTGGCAGTCATGACGGCAAAACAGCTTTATATATCGGTGATGTCATCAATACAGGGAAAAAAATCGACAAAGGAATCAAAGGAAATTCCTATCAGTTTGATATGGAGTTACTCAGCAAGCTGTCGGGGGATATGGATTTTAAAATTACCATGACTCATAATGCCCCTGCCGGCTGGAATGTTAGCTTTCAGGTAGATGGAAACTGGTATTCCGACTCTGTAATCACAAGTTTGACAGGAGATGTGGCAAAAGCTGTTAAAATAAAAATTGAACCGGCTGATACACCTGCTGTGGTAAAAGTCAGTCTGAAAATGGAATCCATTACATATCCCGGAGTGGTTCGTGAACAGACAGTCTATTTTATGGCAGGCGTTACTGATCTGGTTATTTCAAATGCTGCGCCCTGGGGAGATGGCGGAAACACATCTGCCTCAGACTTTAAAGACAATTTTCTTGACGGGCTGAAATATGCAGGCAACAGCGGTTATGCCTCTTCAAATACTGATTTTCTTTTACTCACAGAAAATACCAACGTGTTGTCGGGCGTTAAAAATATTTATTACAATGTTAGCTGGTCGTTCCCGGCATTTACCGACAATCTGGTCAATATCTTTGATGCGTTTATCAATAATGGCGGCAATCTGATGGTTTCTGGACAGGATGTGGGCTGGGATACCTGGGATGACAACGGAAATGGTACGCAAATCACCAAAGATTTTTATACAAATTATCTTAAGGCAAATTATATTTCAGATGGCGATCAGTCAAATAATCAGCTGAATGCCAATACATCGGATGCTGTTTTCGGACAAACCGGCAGTTCGCAGATTGTCAATGTCTATGGCTCCAATCCTGATAACGGGCAGCCCTATATGTATCCGGAAGTCATCAGCGCCCTGAGTGACGGACAGGCAATTTTTTACTACAACAATACCCCTTCAAAAGTGGCAGCAGTCAGAAGCCGCGTAACCGGTTTCAAAACGGTTTATCTTGGTGTAAGTCTTGAAATGATATCGTCCAAAACCATGCGTAATGAAATCATGAAACTGACACACGACTGGTTTTACGGATTGCTGAGTGATATTGAATTTGATGAAAAGTTCAGCAGCTTATCTGATGTATATCCCAATCCGGCTGCCGATAAAATCCGTCTGAAAATGCAGGCATTCGAATCTTCAGACATACTGATTGTTTCAATGGATGGCAGAACTGTCAAAAAACTCAGAAATATCAATCATAATCAGGAAATTGATGTCAGCGATCTGCCGGACGGACAATATCTGATTAAAGTCATTTCCGAAAAAGAGTGTCAGGCTATTCCGTTGATGATTATCCGGTAAAAGGAAATCATCTGTGATGAATAAAAATCAACTTTTAACTTTAAATCAGCACACATTTGTGGCATAATATTTTCGGCCTTAGGGCAACTTTAAAAATCTAAATCTAAAATTAACAAAGATGAACGTTTCAGAAAATAATGTAGTTTCAATCATTTATAATCTTAAGACAGAAGGTAGCCAGGAAGTTATAGAAGCCGTTAAATCTGACAATCCACTGACTTTCATTCCTGGACAAGGGAACCTGCTGAAGAGTTTTGAAAAGGAACTGATGGGATTAAAAACAGGAGATCATTTCAACTTTGTACTTAAATATGAAGATGCTTACGGCCCTTATCAGGAAGATGCTGTAATCGATTTACCGCTGAGCATTTTTGAACAGGAGCTGGAAAATAATCCTGACCTGCTCATGCCCGGAAATGTCATTCCCATGAGAGACCAGTCGGGCAACCGTTTTAACGGCAAAGTGATAGGAGTTACCAATGAAAATGTAAAAATGGATTTCAATCATCCGATGGCCGGGAAAAATCTCTGTTTTGAAGGGGAAGTGATTGAGATCAGGGAAGCAACAGAAGAAGAGCGTTTGTATGGATTAGACAGGGGCTGTGGATGCTCCGGAGGATGTGGCAGCGACAGTTGTTCTTCTGAAGGATGTGGCTGCGAAGATTGCGGAAGTGGCAGCTGCGGGTGTGGCTGCTGACAATGCGCTGTTGTCAGGCAGGAAAATATTTCAGTAACATTTTATTGAGTGATTCTATCCGGATAGGTTTCGAAATATAGTCGGTGCATCCTGATTGGAAGGCTCTTTCTCTGTCGTGGCTCATGGCATAAGCTGTCTGAGCAATGATGACAACACCTTGATTAAATTCCCTTATTTTTCTGGTGGCGAAAAAGCCATCGATGCCCGGCATTTTAATATCCATAAGCACCAAATCTATATCGGGCTGATTCTTCATCATTTCTATTGCTGAGTAGCCATCGGTAGCCCAGATAACTTTTGCGCCATATCGTGAAATAACCGATTCAAGATAATAATAGTTGTTTATCTCATCTTCAGCTATCAAAATTTTCCTGTTTGTCAGATTGGGTTTCTGATGCTCGATCATCTCGACTTTTTTTGCTGAATGATCGGCTTTCAGTTTTCCTGAAAAGGGAATGGTAAAATAAAAGGTAGAGCCTGAATTGACCGCTGAGTCTAATCGTAAGCTTCCTCCAAGTATGGTAACGAGTGACTTGACAATGGCCAGTCCAAGACCTGTTCCGCCATAATCAATGGCCTGCGAATCCGTTGCTTGCCTGAATCTTTCAAAGATTATCTCATGTTTGTCCGGTGGAATACCAATACCGGTATCTCTGACATAAAATTCAATAAAACCGGGTAAAATTTCATAGCCGATTTCAATATAACCATCCTGTGTGAATTTTAAGGCATTGCTTAACAGGTTTTCAAAAATCTGACTTAGCCTCACCTTATCGCTTTCGATATATACATTATCATCAAGGCTTTGCAGTGAATTGCGGATAGAAATATGGTCTTTCCCCTTAAGCTTCTTTATTTTGATGTATTCTCCGGTTATATCTCTTAAAAATTTATTGACAAAAATTTTGTCGATGACAATGCGGATGTCTCCGGCTTCTATTCTCGAAATGTCGATGATGTCAGAAATAATCTGAAGCAGATCGTTGCCTCGCTTAAGAATAATATCAATGTAGGTACATCTTTCTTCATACGTCAGCGTTTCATCTCTTAGCAGGCTCGAAAATCCCATGATGGCATTCATGGGTGTTCTAATTTCGTGTGACATATTGGCCAGAAAGGCCGATTTAATCCGGTCACTTTCCTCTGCTTTCCTTTTTGCTTTTTCAAGCTCTTCTTCAAGGAGTTTTCTCTGGCTGAAATTGGTAGCTATAAACTGTGATATACAAGTATCTGCGTGAGTATCTATGCAAAGGTTACCGCTGAGTAAGATGTTAATTATCTCTCCGTTTTTGTGTACCAAATTAAGTTCAAAATTGTCAATTTTCCTGTTTTTTTCAAGTTCCTGTCGGATAAAATCAAGGCGAACATGTTCGTTTTCAGGGATTAAATCAAAAATACTTTTCTGCAATAATTCCTCATAATGATATCCTGTCATTTCGAGAAAAGCAGGATTGGCTTCTTCAAAATAAAAATTATTGTTGAGGCTGAAAAAAGGACTCGGTGCATTGGTAAACAGGCTTCTGTAATATTTTTCCCTTTCTTCAAGGGAAGCCTGCATTTGCATGAGTTCTGTAATATCACGCAAAATTCCTCTCATGACCGGAAATTCACGGGATTTTGTATCAATGGTCACGTGTATGCCTACCTCCACTTCTTTACCACTTTTCGAAAGAAGTGTAATATGGTAATTATGAACACTTTGTGTTTCCGAAAGCAGGTTAATCATCTCATTTCGCTGTGCAATATCTTTGTACAGCATACTGACATTATTCCCAATGAGTTCTTCTCGTGTATATCCGAGTAAATGATAGACAGAAGGACTGATTTCCAGAATTTTTCCTTCAAAAGTACTTTCATAATAAACGTCCAGCAGGTTTTCGAAAATGTTGCGGTAGCGCTCTTCAGCTTTTTCAAGAGAATTTTTGTATTGCTCCTGAAGTGAAATATCCATGATAATTCCTTCGAGGAAAATCAGTTCATCCTTTTCGTTCCAGACGCCATATCCTTGCTCGCCTACCCATTTGATTTCATGGTTTTTGGTGAGAATTCTGTATTTCAGCGTGTATTTCTCTCTTTTCTTCAGAGCTTCCTGAACATCCTCCCAGACTTTTATCCGGTCTTCTTCAAAAATCAGGTCGGAAAAAGCGATTCTTTTGTTATCGATAAGCTCTTCAGGGGTGAACCCTGTCAGTTCAACCGAGCGGTTGCTGATAAATTTCATTGTCCAGAATGGGTCGTTCTGGCAACGGTAAATCATTCCCGGAAGGTTGTTGATTAATTCCAGATAATTTTCAGAATTATTTGAAGTATTATTGCTTTTTAGCAGCATGGTGGATATTTAACTAAAAAAATCAACATTTTTTAATGCTGCAAGATAAATTCGATAAGGTATAAATACAAATTAATTTTTCACCATAGATCACCTGTAGATTATAATGGTGGGGTCGTAATCTCTCATAAAAAACAGGTTTTTTTCAAAAAAATCCTTAAAAGTGAGTTGTCCTCCGGGGTTTTCAGGGCTGTTAAAAATTTCCTTTCCTGCCACTTCTGCCAGATCCTCAAACTTTACCCAGAAAATTATCTGTTCGTTTAACTTTACATTTGCCACCCAATTATCTATCAGGGGTGCTATCGCCACTATTTTAATGGGAGGCTCTTCAGGTTTTGTGTTGATATCATATATCACCAGATAACGTGAGATTTTTTCAGGGTTAAACGGAACAAAAACGGTAGTGTCATAAAACACATCAGGATTGGTTGGATCGGGATAAATCTGAAATGTTTCTTCTCCTGAACCTATTTTAATAATCTCTTCCGGAGATATTACTTTTTTAAAGGCAGTATCTCTGTAGGCTTTTATCAGACTCCCTTTTCTTCCGGTGGTTACTGCTTCATAAATAATGGTGTAAAAGGGGTTTTTCTTTGAAGCCATGGTCAGATTAGCCTTATCGTGATCGTCAATGATACCTGATTTTCTTTGAGCAAATAATTGATTTTCATTTAATAAGAATAGAAAAAGCAATACAAGTAGCCATCTTCCTGATTTCATAAGACAATTATTTTTTGATTAAGCATTCAATAATCTCACCAATGTATTGTGTATGGTAGTCTTTCAGGGGATAATGTGAATTTATCCGTTCATCATGGAAATTTTCAGGGGATATTGTGCCTGAATATATTTTACGGCATTTAACAACAAGCCTTGCTTCCCTGAACCAGATAAAACCTTCAGCATCATATTCAGGTGTCAGTCCTGTTTCCCTGACCTTGTCTTTGTGGCGACCACTGAATTTTCCACAGTAATTGAGAATATGTCGCTGATTTTCAGTGAAAAAGCATAAAGTAAAAAGGGGATGTCTTTCCGTAAATTCAAATGTGTATCTTGTCGGCCTGACATAAATGAGAGCAGTTGGTTTGTTCCATAAAATTCCGAAATGTCCCCAGCCTCCTGTCATGGTATTAAAATGTTCTTTTGTCCCGGCAGTTATCAGAAACCAGTCATCCCCGATCAGTTTAAACGGATTGTCTGTCAGCTTTTCAGGCTTTATTTTTTCAAAATCTTTCATCTAATTGATTAAAACACATTTTTTTTACCAGTACAACAAATAATTCTCTGCCGGCTCTGGGTTTGATGGAGCAGTTGCAGGGAGAGAAATGCTGAAAGTTAAAGCAGTTCCTGAACAGGTTGATATATTCTTCAGCAGTTCCGCCAAAGGGTGGTTCTTCTTTCCCGAATTGATGGTTAAAAAACAGGCCGACCAGTTTTCCATCCTCATTCAGCAGGTCATAAGCTTTTCTGACGTAGTCTTTTCGCAGATCAGGATGGAGTGAATAGAAAAAAGTATGCTCGATGATGAGGTCATATTTTCCTGAGTGTTGAAAAAAATCTTCCTGAATTATTTGATTTTCAGGAAAATGAGGAAATTTTTCCCTGAAAAAACTTACCGCTTTTTCAGCATAGTCGAGGAAAAAAATATTTGTAAATCCTTTATCAAACAAATAGGCAGCCTCGTAGCCAAAGCCACCTCCCGGCATCAGTATCTGAATGGATTTTTGTGTAAGTTGATCGAAATAACGTGTCAGTGCAGGTACTGCATAACCTACATCCCAGCCCGGATTGCCCGCTTGCTGGTATCTTTTATTCCAATAATCCGGACTGAGTTTTTCTGCCATTTTTTTAAAATGGCAAATTTATTTGTTTCCTGAAAATTATTATGCCTTATTTATTTGCGTATCATTCAGAAAGCAGATTGCAAACCTGAATTGGTCTTTTCTTTGGCCTGTCATTATTGTCGATTGATTATCAGTTTACAACTGAATTAGAATATTTTTCTCAAGCAATGTAAGCACAGGAGTAAATAAAAATTTTGCCGCTGAACAGGATTAGGAATTAAGGCAATATTTTTGCCCCGAAATGCCCCTATGCTTGATTTGACAAACGGAAAAGAAGGGAAATTAATCATCCGGTTTACCATGCCGATGTTGATTGGAAATGTATTCCAGCAACTTTACAACGTGGTGGACAGCATCATTGTGGGCAAATTTATCGGGAAAGAAGCCCTGGGTGCAGTAGGGGCGGCATTTCCGGTTATTTTCGTTTTGATTTCCTTCGTTGTCGGAATTGCCTCCGGCTCTACCATTATTATTTCACAGTATTATGGGGCGAAACAATTTAACAACATTAAAAAAGCCATCGACACCATCTTTATTTTCCTCTTTTTTGCTGCGCTGGTCATTACTGCAGCAGGCCTTTTGCTTAGCCGGTTTATTTTTATGGCTATCGGCCTTCCTGAAGTCGTTATCCCTCAGGCTACTTTGTATCTTCAGGTCTATTTGTCGGGAATCATTTTGTTTTTTGGGTACAATGGTGTAACTGCCATTCTGCGTGGACTTGGTGATTCACGTACACCCCTCGTTTTTCTTATTATTTCAACGATCATGAACATCCTGCTCGACCTCTTGTTTGTATTGGTTTTCGGTTGGGGAGTTGCCGGAGTCGCTATTGCTACTGTTATTTCGCAGGGAGGGGCTTTTATCACCTCCGTCATTTATCTGAACAGGACACATGAAATTATAAATCTTAGGTTCAGAAACCTGATTTGGGACAGGGAAATATTTGAAAAATCGATTCAGATAGGTTTGCCCTCCGGCTTACAAATGACCTTTGTTTCTTTGGGTATGATGGCGCTATACGGTATTGTAGCTTCTTTCGGAACCGATGTAGTGGCGGCTTTCACCGTTGCCAGCCGTATTGATTCTTTTGCCATGCTGCCGGCCATGACTTTTGCCATGGGTTTATCCACCTTTGTCGGACAGAATATGGGTGCCCAAAAGCCTGAAAGGGTCAGAAAAGGGTATCAGGTTACCTTGCTGATGACTACACTTATTTCTGTATCTGTAACCATTCTGGTCATTTTTTTCAGTCATTCTTTAATGGCACTCTTTACCTCTGATCCGGTGGTGATTAAAAAAGGCATTGATTATCTGGTGATTGTCAGCAGTTTTTACCTGCTTTTCAATATGATGTTTATCTCCAACGGGGTGATGCGCGGGGCAGGCGACACCCTTATTCCCATGTTGATTACCTTGCTTTCCCTTTGGCTGGTAAGAATTCCTTTCTCATGGGTACTTTCAAAGGCTATTGGAATTAATGGTGTATGGTGGGGAATTCCACTGGCCTGGGGGATAGGGGCTCTTTTTTCCTTCATTTATTATCAAAGCGGAAAATGGAAAAGAAAAGTGGTGGTTAATTATGTGGAAGAGCCTGAAGTCCCTGAGCTGATTTAAACTTTAGTTTTTAATACACCTGACAGCAAAGCCCATATCACGCGTAAAAGAGTAATAGTACTTGTAAATAATTGGCTCTCCGTAAGTGATATAAATTCCCATGGCAACATCTGTTTCGTATGGCGTTGAAGTCCACCAGTAAGCAAAGTTTCTGTTGAAGTTAATATATTTCCCCTTTTTCGTCCTGTAACCCATGGGTAAAGCAGTAAAGCCGGTTTCGTTGGTAGCCCCTTTGTTGGGCGAACGCCAGTGAGCCGTTCCAGCTTCCTTGATTTTACCGCCTGCCACCATGTATCCGCCAAGATAATCGATCAGTGTTTGCCATTCTGTTTCGGAGGGGAGGTGCCATCCGTCAGGACAGACTTTGTTGGCGGTTTCCCAATCATACATTCTGCCATAAACCGGAACCAGTGAAATACTGTCTCTTGGTGCCCATGCATTGACAGGCTCGCCTTTTGGTGTTTTTGTAACACGCAGATTCTCAGCCATCCATACCTGTGTCCCTATTTTTACCGTTTTATAGACATTGCCATCAATGTCTTTAACGGTTTGACTGTATCCGGTTCCTGAAGAAACTAATATTATTATCAGGAACAAAACAATGAAGTTTTCTGATTTCATATAGTGTCATTTTAAATTTTATTAAAAAATTGTTCTAAAACAGCCAGTTTGTGCCGATATAAACCCCCAGTTTACCATCCTGTGGGTCGAGGGCTTTACCGACATTGGCTGAGATGACAAAATTTTCATTCAGGGCGATATGAAGCCCGCAGCCTAAGGTAAAATGGAATTTTTCTTTGCTGCCTGTCACGTAATTTGAGGCGACCTCATCCAATGGAATTTTTGATTCATCAAGCCCGATGAGCTGAACAACCCTGCCGGCATCAAAAAACGGATTTAAAGCGACATAAAGGTTCTGATTACCGATTTTTGTCCGGATGAATTTCCATCTGAATTCAAAATTACCGTATAAAATTCCATCTCCGACCAATCTGTCGCGGAGAATACCTCTGAGTGATTTTGCTCCACCAAGCCCTTCAACTATGGTGACTGCTGAAAAAGAGCTGAACATATAAGGCTGACTGTAAAAGGGTGCTTTGCCAAGCAAAGTTCCCTGATAGCCAAGGCGGTAAACAAAGGTTAGCTGTTTGGGTAATATGGTGAAATACTGCCGATGGGTAAACACAACTTTGGTAAAGGCATTTTCATTATTTCCGAGAAATGACGGAGCCATCATAAAGAAGAGCTCTGTCCAGATTCCTTTTGACGGATTGGCCTCAATATCGCGGGTATCGTAAATGACTCCGGCTTTTATCAGTTGCTGATGTCCGCCATCGGCTTCATTGGCTGGAATAACACCCCATTTGACATATTTATCGTAAAGAAGCTCAGTATCGGGGAGTTGTTTTGCCGGGTCTTTTCCACGGTTAAGTTTTTCAATATCAACTGTTCCCATCTTATAGTTGAAAAAAGCGATACCACCTATCCACCTGAGTTTCCCGGGTATCAGCTGCCCCTGAAAATCGCAGGTAAACCTGATCATTTTTCGCTCCATCCGGTAAAACATTCTTGAAATGTAATCAGAGCTGGAATCGTCAGCAAAATCAGGATTAAAATTTACTACAGCTCCATTAAAGCCATAAAAGTCGAGGGCTTTTTCGGTGAGGTAACTCAGATCGGCAGTCAGCCTGATTTTCTTATCCTTAAACAGATTTTCAGAGTCAAAAAACAGTTGATTGGTTCCGGAGCCTTTGGTGTACCTCGATATTTCCATTCTGAACATCTTATGGTATTTGGGATAAGTTTTTCCATCCTTAAAATCAAAGACACTTATCAGCCCGCCATATTGAAAACCAAGGTCTGAATTATAGGATATTGTTGGCAACAGCCCGAAAGTATAGCCCGTTTTAATGACTTCTTCCTTGTTTTGGGCAAACAACTGAAAACAACTAATGGTGAATAACAGAAAAAACAATTTTCTTGATTTCATAATCAGTAATTTAAGAGGTTAATAACTGTTATAACTTACGATTTCATCTTTTGATTTTCTGATTTTATCCCTTAAACGGTAATCTTCAGGAGCATATCCGAGGCTGATCAGAATACCGATTCGTTTGTGTTTGGGGATATTTAATAACTTTTTGATTTTCTTTTCATTAAACCAACCTATCATGCAACTTCACAATCCGGTTTCGGTCGCCTGAAGGCAGATATGTTCGGCAATAATGCCAATGTCAATCAATGGAAATTCTCTTTTTTTGATGGTTGCGCCCGCCTGTGTAATCAGTTTGGGTTTTTCGATCACTATAACCAGAATAACAGGTGCTTCGAGCAGAAACCTGTTAAAATAAACTATGCTGTCGAAGGTGGCAAGTGCCACTTTTTTCAGTAATTCAGGCTCATTGACCACAATAATATGCCAGGGCTGGGAGTTGCTTGCAGAAGGTGCCAAACGGGCTGATTCGAGAATCAGGTCGAGTTTTTCAGGCTCCACTTCCCGTGGAAGATATTTCCTGACACTTTGCCGTATTTTGACTAACTCGCTGAAATTCATATTATGGTGTAAATCCTTTTAAAATCAGAGCCATTGAAATTCCCATATAATTACCGATTGCATAGCCGACAATTCCTACCATGATACCAACAATAATAATTTCCTTGTTTTTTAAAGCCCCTGCTACTACGGGGACGAAGGGGGGAGAACAGGTCAGAGCAGTCGAAACAATCAGTACATTGTCCACATCTATTTTAAAAATGGCTGAAAGCAGGACATGAATAAAAAGAGAACCGATTACGACCATTGCGATAAAGGAAAACAAATAGATGTCGGTCAGATTCATTTTGGCAATATCGGCCATTGAAGCAACTATAATACTGAAAATCAATATGAAATACATGCCGAGGTCAAAGGAAGTATGCAACTTGTGGATGTTGGGCAGAAAGGAAACTGCCAGTGAAAGGGTAGTGATAGAGAGGATAATGACCAGCATCAGCGATTCTTTCGGGAACAACTGGCTGATTCCGAAAGAGATGGCAAAAATAACGATTGATATTCCAAATGAAATAAGTGTACGGATGAGGTTTATCTTGTCAAAAGCACGTAAATAATCAGTCCCCTCATTTTTTATATTTTCTTCATCTGTATAAATTCCTACCGGTTTATAGGGTGGAAGAATATGTCCAAAGAACTTTTGGCCAAATGTCATCACAATGAGCAGAAAAACAGCACCGATCGCCATGTCGTAGGTGTGTGTCATGATATAAGTTTCTGGTTTAACATCCAGTGCAGTGGCGATAGAAGCCAGATTTGGAGTACCACCGGTGTAAACACCGACCAGCATACCGCTTACCTTATTTGCTTCATCAATATGCTTCCCAAACAGAAAATAACCTGAAACAATGGGTAAAATGACCGAAATGATTCCAAGAATCAGGGAAATAACGGTCTTTCCGGAAGTTTTAACCCACTGTCTGAAATTGGAGGTAATCAGCAGTAAAGGCAATGCCAGCGGAATGATAACACTGACGAATGTGTCCTGAATATTGTAAACATTTTCCGGAAGTATTCCGATATTTCCGATAATCAATCCGGTGATGTATGCGATGATGATAGCTCCGATTTTATTGATAATCTTATTGTTGCGGCATAAAATCAGAATGAGTGCAGGTACAAACAGGTAAAAGAGAATCAGCAGGATGACTGTCATAATTTAACTTTCTGATGGTTGATTATTTAATTTTATAGAGTCCTATGAATTCACTTTCATCATTGGTCGAAATAAAGAGGAAAAGATAAGGAGGTACAACATTGGCAGCTGAGATAAAGCCCACACCGGCAAATTTATCTGAAAATATCTGAGGTTTGGAAAAAGGCTCCGACAAAGATTTCCGGGTTGATTTATAAATGATTGAATTTGAAGTCAGGAAAAGAGACAGCTCATCTGCCGAAAGCCAGCTGGATAAGGGACTAATATCATTGTTAAGAATTTTTAATTCTTCCGGGTAGCGAAAGACAAATTTTCTTTCTTTTCTCACGGAATACATGATTTTGTTATCTCTGATCCAATAAATCCTTAGTCCATCGGCAGAAAGGAAAGGGTATGCATCTGCCACGTCTTCCTCATTTATTTCGCCCATCAGCCGCGGCTTTCTGTATGACTGGCTTTTGGCATCAAACTCAGCAATGACCAGCTCATTCTTATTCCAATCATCTTCCGTTGTAATGGTAAAGATTAAAACCTGCTCATCTTCCGTGAGGCTGATTTTACCTGAAAAACGGTTGCCTTCCGGAACTTCGACCGGATAGGAGGCAATTTGTTTCAGCTTCAGGTTGTAAACATTGATGATTCCTTTTCCTTCAGGAGTTATCTCAGGTAAATAATATTTTTTACCATCTTTTGAAACCTGTCCGGGACTAATTTCATTGTCATTGCTGGCTTTAATACTACCGATGTACTTAAAGCCTTCAATTTTCTTATAATTGCCCTCCTGTGCAAACAAGACAAGCGGAATAAGCATCAGCAAAGCGAAGATTTGTTTCATATAATTCATTTTTAGTTAGTTACCATCCATTTTTCGATTTTGCCTTTCTCACGGGGAATAACTGTCGGAACGGGCGGTTGATAGGTAATATCAAGCTTTGATATATCCCCGTTTTTATCCATTTTCAGAAGTATAGATTGATAAGGCATGAAGCGAAGCGTATATTCTTTGGTTTTTCCTGCAAAACTGATTTGAATTTTTCTTTCAATGGTTTTTTCTGTGAACGATTGTCCGTAATCAAGCGGAAAACTGATGGTTTTCGTAAGCGGGTGAGCAAAGAAAAGATACAGATTGCTGCCATCTGTTCGGCTCCAGAATTCGGGAATATCTTTCCCGCTGACGAGTGGTTTAATTTTTTTCAGGAATAATTCTTCATTAGAATAGTAGTTTTTAAGTCTGGTTATTTGTGCGAAAATTTTATGATAGCCTGAATGTTTCACCATGCCGGGTTCTTTTGGAGGTTGTTTGAAGAAAACAGGAAGTCCTTTTTCGGCAAAAGCCAGAATGCTTTTCAGACTGTTGTATTCCATGTAGGCCACATCTATGTAAAGTCCTGAAAATGTTTGATCCCCGTTGTGCAGCAAGCCGTATTTTACTTTTGAATTTTGTAAAAAACTTCCGTTTACCCATATTGGATTAAAGTTTCTGGTCTGACCCGGAATTTCGACATAGCGCATTTCATATTCTCCCCAAGCCCATTTGAATTGCTTTTCAACGGGTAATTCTGCTTTCATCCATGCATCTTCCTGCGGGAGGTAAAGAGCCAGGGTGGAATAGGTTCTGCCGGTTCGCATGTATTGTGAAACCTTTGTCAGGTATTGATTAAAGGGTTTAATGTCAGTGGATAGTTTTCCTGTTTTTCCGAGGTGAACCGAGGCGTAAAACTGTATGGTATCGGTGTCGTTGATGGTAAAAGGTTTTCCATGCCAGAAAATCTGGTTGACGCCATTGGCAAACAGGGCATCGGCAAGTAATTTCAGGTCGGCAGTGTTTTCCTGACGGATATGGTCGGAAGGCCAGCCGTAAAGACAGGTAAAGGTTTCGGAGCTGATAATATTTTTACCCGAAAGGGCTGCTGAAGAAGCAACGATTCTGGAAAAATACGGTTCAAACAAAAGAGCTTCAGTTTCCGGAATGTCCGGAATACTGTATGCCTGCATGATATCACAGGGTGCACCGGCACATTGCCCGCGGCTCAAAAAACGGTGGGCATTCAGCAGGCTGTCATACTGCCTGTAAAAACGAAGGGTAAGTTTGCTGATTAGTTTCATGTAATCATAATAATAGCCTGCGTATGCTTCTGAATAAATTGAGTCCATGTATGGCTGAATATCATAGCCGTATTCCAGAAAAAACATTTTTTCAAAATCTTTTGTCCAGAGTTTTCTGGTTTCAACTTCCCAAGAGTCGATGAAACAGGCATTTTGATTGGGGCGGGCTGGTTTGGGCAGAAATTTCAACATCCTCATGGCATATTTTTCAAAAGCCTCCGGATTGAAATGATCGATCACAAGGCCTTTAACGGGGTATTCCCATGAGGCCGTTATTTCCTGATGCCATAAAGAATCCCCGTAACGCATGACAGCCTCTTCCGGTCTGACTTTAGAATCCCCGAACGGCCAGAGTGTTCCAAAAGTAAAGTCAACGCCAAGGCCGATTTTTTCAGCATAATCTCTTGTAAATGCCACAATTTCAGCAAGTTCTTTACTCTGCCATGGCTGGCGTGGAGTAATGTTGACCGTATCTCTTTTAAGCCTGTTTAATGGATAAACCCAGGCTATTTCGACCCCACCAAAACCATTCTCTTTTAGCCAGTCGAGGTTTTGCTGAATGTCTTTTTGATGAACAACAGAAGCGAACCACCACCAGCGCGCCCATGGTTTTGCTGTTGAATATTGATTTTCAGAATGAACTTTTAGCTGCTGTTTACAGCCTGAAAATAATGCTGAAATGAATAAAACTATGCCTAAGGTTAAAATTCGTTGGTTCAAGCTGAGAATCGGTTAATTTGAAAGTTCGAAGGTAAAGAAAGTTTTAATATTGAATCTGAAATCTTACAGATGATTTTTACTATCATTGCAAAAAATTTAATGAATGAAAGCAATCTATCTGGATTATAATGCTACCACTCCTGTAGATCAACATGTTACAGAGATTGTAAATCATGTTTTGACGAACATTTACGGCAATCCTTCTTCAGCTCATGAATACGGAAGACAGGCAAAATGGTATATTGAAAATGCCAGAAAGCAGCTTGCCCGGCTCATTGGTGCCCATGCATCCGAAATCATTTTTACCAGTGGAGGAACCGAATCAGATAACCTCGCAATAAAAGGTACTGCACTGAAATACAGGTCAGAAGGAAATCATATCATCATCAGCAGCGTTGAGCATCCGGCTGTTGATGAGTGTTGTTTGTGGCTGAAAGACAATGGCTTTCGTATCAGCCGTATTCCTGTTGACCAATATGGAAGACTTAATCTTGAAGCATTGCGCAGCGAAATTTGTTCTGAAACCATTCTGGTGAGTGTCATGCATTCCAACAATGAGGTAGGAACCCTTCAACCCATCGCTGAAATCGCTGAAATAACAAGGGAAAGAGGTATCTTATTGCATACTGATGCCGCTCAGTCTGTCGGGAAAGTCCGGCTGGATGTCAGTAAACTTGGTGTGGATATGCTGACAATTGCCGGACACAAGCTGTATGCTCCGAAAGGTGTTGGCGCATTGTATATCAGAAGCGGTGTGGAAATAGAGAAAATCATGCATGGAGCTTCACATGAAAAAAACATGCGGGCCGGGACTGAAAATACGGCTTTTATTGCGGCTTTAGGCAAGGCATGTGAACTTGCGGATGCAAGTCTGGAAGCTGATTACAAGCGGATCAGCAGCATCAGAAATTCTTTCAGGGAAAAGCTGATGACAGCCTTACCCGGAATAAGGATTAACGGACATCCCGAATATGTGTTGCCCAATACGCTGAGCGTTGGTTTTCCGGGTGTTGAAGCTGAGCATTTTCTGAAAATGACAGGAAAGATATATGCCTCAGCCGGAGCAGCCTGCCATGCAGGTCAGGCCACAATTTCTAAAGTTCTTCAGGAAATGAAGGTCCCTGAAATTTATGCAAGAGGTACAGTCAGATTTTCTCTGGGAAGATGGACGACTGTCGCAGAAATTGAGGAAGCCGCAGAAATTGTGATTGAAGTTTACAGGCGAATGACAAAGAAACAGATATTTCATCCTGTTGAAAATGTGGCAGTTAACGAAGAATCATCATACAGTAAAACACTGAAGACATTTAGTAGTTTTAAAATACAAAATGTTGAAAAACTGGAGGTTGGTGAAAACCCCGGCTGCAGTTGTAAAGTTAAATCCTCTACCCTCGACAGGATTTTGTCCGACATGAGTAAAAAGAGAGATATACATTTGCTCAACCGGCCTGATAGCAATGAAGATGCTTGTGTTTACAGGATTTCAGACGGGAAGGCAATTGTTCAGAGTGTTGACTTTTTTTCACCGGTGGTAGCAGATCCTTATGATTTTGGTGCCATTGCTGCAGCCAATGCCCTGAGCGATATTTACGCCATGGGTGCAGAGCCTCTCTTTGCATTGAATATCCTTGCTTTTCCTGAAAATCTTATCCATGAAGGCACCATCCGAAGCATTTTAAAGGGAGCAGAAGATAAATGTGCTGAAGCAGGTATTGTAATTGCCGGTGGTCACACGGTTGATGATGAAGGGCTGAAATTTGGACTTGTGGTTACAGGGATGGCTTCTCCTCGTCAGATTTTGTATAATTCATCTTCCTGTGCCGGGGATGTGCTGATATTGACAAAGCCTTTGGGTTCGGGTATGTTGCTGAATGGTTTGCAAAAAGGAGTGGTGGATAAAGAAGCCGAAAAAACATTGCTTGACACCATGAAAAAACTGAATAAATGGCCGGAGGGAATACTTGAAAAATACAGGATAAATGCCTGTACCGATATTACCGGTTTTGGTTTTCTCGGGCATCTGTCTGAAATGACAAAAGCCTCACAGACAGAGGCTGAAATATGGTATCAGCAAATACCTCTCTTGCCGGGTGTCGAAGAAGCATTGTTTAATGGCGCCCATTCCTGTACGGCAGAAGCCAACATGCAGGATGTCAGGACAGAGGTGGTTTTTGCCCCGACTATTTCTGAGTTTGAAAAACTGATCCTGAATGATGCCCAGACTTCGGGAGGTTTGCTGATCAGTATTTCTGAAAAATTTGCGGATGATTTCATGAATGACATGAATATCAATGGCATTCAGTGTTTTAGAATAGGCAGGATAACAATGAAAGGGAATGGAAAAATCAGCGTATTGAAAAAATAATATATCAGAGAAAGACAAACATTATGCTTTCAGTTCAGCTACTGCTCTTTTAAATTAATTGGCTCACCTGTCATAGCTAATCTCAGTGCCTGATGAAATGAATGTCCCTGATAAATTCCTTCAACAGGTCAAAAGATATCATTTGTAGAATATTCATGTAGCTTTTCAGGGTTTAAGATCATCAATAATTTGAGTGTTAATTATATCTCCTTCAGATAACACAAAATATTTTTTCCGTTTATAAAATTTATTACATTTGTTCAGGAAAAGTAATGGTTTTTTATCAATTAAAATCAGGCAAATGAAAAAGTATTTTTTCCTTATTGTGTTGTCGGGACTCATTTTTAATTCATGCAATGAGTTGTTTGAAAACAACCATCAGGACGAAAAACCCTGTCCGGTGGTTTCAGTTAATGATGTTCCGCAGGCAGTAATAAATGCATTCACAGAGCTTTATCCCGGTATTAGCCCTGAGTATTGGTTTAATGAAGACGGCAAAGGCTATTGTGCGCTGTTTAAACAAAACGATCAAGATGTTTTTGTTCATTTTTCAAATGACGGAACGTTTCTGTCTGCCGATGAAGACAATGACAATGACAATGACAATGACAGCCTTGACATTGACGACAACGACACCACCAATGTCGATGAAAACGAAGAATACCAGGACTGCGAATGCATAAGGCCTAAATAGCAAACAAAAAAAACTGAACCGATCTTTTAACTTCGAATTTCGGATTGAAGATTTCGAATTTCAATCCGCAATTATCTTAAATCCGCAATCCGCAATCATGTGCAATTCGCAATTATTTTCAATCCGAAATTTTGTCAATCCGCAATCCGCAATTATCTTCAATCCGCAATCCGCAATCATGTGCAATCCGCAATTATCTTCAATCCCGTTATGCGGCACATCTACCTCCTTCCTTCTTTTTTCCTCTCACATACCACCCCCGTATATTTCCCTATTTTCCATTGTCCCTGAACAGTAACCTTTAAGATAAAGCAAATGAGAACTAAAAAGTTGATACTGATTTCATCAATCGTTTTACTCCTTTTGTTGCCTTTTGTTTTAATACAGAACAAGGCTGTTGATTTCATACTGAATGTGTTTTTTTCAGGAAAAACGGTTAACACCCCGGCTGAACTTAATCAGATAATTTCTCAGTTTCAGGTGGTCGGTTTTCATGAATTACCGGAGGAATTTCTGCATGCTTCAGGGATGGACAGGCCAAAGTACAGGAATGCATGCAGCGGAATGAAATTCTATGTTCTATCAAGAAAAGATACCTATCAGAAAATAGCAGGTGATTTCAGAATACATCAGTTTATATCGTATAACTTTTACAGCAGAAGTTTTAATCCATTTAAAAAATACACCATTTACTGGGGCATAGATAAAAGAATATTGCTCGAATTATTAAAACTCAGAAATTTAATGGAGGAAAATGGCCTTAACCCGCTACATATCGGGATAGCTTCCGGATATCGAACCCCATCAGAAAATGATTTTGTCGGGGGTGCAACAATGAGCCGTCATATCTTTGGCGATGCTGTGGATATAAGGATTGGCGATGTGAACAACGATGGAAAGTTTACGAAAAGAGACAAAGATCAGATAATTGACATCTGTGAAAAGTTAATAAACGGCAGGGGTGGAATGGGTTTATATCCGGGAACGAGAATTTTACATATCGATTTAAGAGGCCATCGGGCAAGGTGGAACAGTTACAGCCGTAAAAAGTAATTATTCCTCAGCTAATTGATTCATTCCCATTACATTTGCTTCAAAAAAAAATGACGGATTTCAGAGCAGGTTTTGTGAATATCATTGGGTTCCCGAATGTCGGAAAATCTACCTTACTCAATAAACTTGTCGGAGAAAATTTAGCTATCACCAGCCCAAAGGTGCAGACCACGCGCCAACGTATCTTGGGAATTATTACCACCAAACATTATCAGCTGATTATTTCCGACACACCCGGTATCCTGAATCCCACCTATGAGTTACAAAAGGTGATGCAGGAAGAGATAGCAGAAGCATTTGAAGATGCTGATATTTTCATTTACATGGTAGAAGCCGGGGATAAGCCACCTAAACATATGGAATGGATTGAGAAAATAAAGAATGCAGGTGTGCCTTATTATCTGGTTATCAATAAGATTGATCTGACAGATGAGGTAACCTTGAAACAAAAAATGAAGGAGTGGGCAGAAGTAACGGGGGAAGAAAATATATTGCCCTTGTCGGCATTGTATATCAACGATATGTCGGCTTTTGTTGACAAACTTGCCGAAAAGTTGCCTGTTCACGAGGCCTATTTTCCTGAAGAATATATTAGTGATAAAACAGAGCGTTTTATTGCCGCAGAAAAAATCAGGGAACAGGCATTTTATATTTACAAACAGGAAATACCATATTCCATTGAAGTGGAAATCAGATCGTTCAAGGAAGAAGAAAATATCATCCGCATCAGTGCAGAAATATATGTCAGCCGCGAAAGTCAGAAACATATTGTTATCGGGAAAAACGGTCAGGCTCTGAAAGAGCTGGGCACTGCCGCCCGCTTGCAGATGGAAGAATTTTTTAAGAAAAAAGTCTTTCTGGAAATTCATGTGAAAGTTTTAGAGGATTGGCAGCATAAACGTAACATCCTCAGAAAGTTAGGCTACAAATAATTTTCCTTTGATATTTTGTTTGTTTTTGGGAAATAATGATAAATTCGCTTGCTGATTAATCTACCTTAAATTTTAAAAACTGAAAGAATGAGTTGGTTTATTACTGCCATTAATTCCTCCATCGGGAAGAAGTTGATCATGTCATTTGCAGGTTTGTTTTTAATTGCCTTTTTACTGGTTCATCTGGGCATCAACCTGCTGGTATTGCTCGAAAATAACACATATTTCAATGTAGCTGCCCATTTCATGGCGACAAACTGGGTGATAAAAGTTTTTGAGGTAATCCTGTTTCTGGGTTTTCTGATTCACATCATTTACGCCCTTATTTTGCAGATACAAAACTGGATGGCTCGTCCGGTCAGATATAAGATTGAAAACCTGACCAGCCAGACTTCCTTCTTCTCGAAATACATGATACATACAGCCGTTATTATTTTGATTTTCCTTGTTTTACATTTGTTTGATTTTTATTTAAGGTCGAAATTGTTCGAAGAATTGCCTATTGATAAAATATCGGGAAAGCCCGACATGGCTGCATGGGTGGAAGCTGAATTCAAAGAAACAAGCGCTGTAATTATTTATGTGGTTTCCTTCTTATTCCTTGCATTTCATCTGAACCATGCCTTTCAGAGTGCTTTTCAGACATTGGGATTAAATCACAACAAGTGGACACCGGTGATCAAGTTTCTGGGACTTCTGTATTCCATTCTGGTACCGGCAGGTTTCGCTTTTATCTCATTGTATATTTACTTTAGTTGAAAAAATAATTACTCAGAAATATGTCAAAACTTGATTCAAAGATTCCGGAAGGGTCAATAGAAAAAAAATGGAGTAATTTCAAAGCTCATCAAAATCTTGTCAATCCTGCCAATAAGCGGAAACTCGATATCATTGTTGTTGGGACAGGCCTTGCCGGAGCATCAGCCGCAGCCAGTCTGGGAGAGTTGGGATTCAATGTAAAGGTTTTTTGTTTTCAGGATAGTCCAAGGCGTGCACACAGTATTGCTGCACAGGGAGGCATTAATGCGGCTAAAAATTACCCCAATGATGGAGACAGTGTTTTCCGTTTATTCTACGACACCATAAAAGGTGGCGACTACCGTGCCCGCGAAGCCAATGTTTACCGTCTGGCAGAAGTCAGTTCAAACATTATCGACCAGTGTGTGGCACAGGGCGTACCTTTTGCCCGTGAATACAGTGGCTATCTCGATAATCGTTCTTTTGGCGGGGCTCAGGTATCACGAACATTTTATGCAAGAGGGCAGACAGGCCAGCAACTTCTGCTCGGAGCGTACGGTGCCTTAAGCAAAGAAATACACAAAGGAAGTGTTACCATGTTTACCCGTCATGAAATGCTTGATGTCGTGGTGGTGGATGGACGTGCAAGGGGTATCATTGCCAGAAATCTGATTACCGGTGAAATTGAACGTCATTCCGCCCATGCAGTGGTGCTGGCAACGGGTGGATATGGAAATGTGTATTTCCTGAGTACCAATGCCATGGGAAGCAATGTAACAGCCATCTGGAAAGCATACAAAAGAGGGGCATTTTTCGGAAATCCCTGTTATACACAGATTCATCCGACCTGTATTCCTGTTCATGGCGATTTCCAGTCAAAACTGACACTGATGAGTGAAAGCCTTCGTAATGATGGAAGAATATGGGTGCCAAAGAAAATTGAAGATGTTCATAAATTAAGGGAAGGGAAAATATCCCCGAATGATATTGCCGAAGAAGACCGTGACTATTATCTCGAAAGGCGTTATCCTGCATTCGGGAACCTCGTCCCGCGTGATGTGGCCTCACGTGCCGCCAAGGAAAGGTGTGATGCCGGTTTTGGTGTGAATGAAACGGGACTGGCTGTATTTCTTGATTTTTCTGATGCTATCAGACGACTTGGCAAAAGAAAAATTGAGGAAAAATATGGTAACCTTTTCCAGATGTATCATAAGATCGTAGATCAGGATCCCTATCAGGTGCCTATGATGATTTATCCGGCTGTACATTACACGATGGGAGGCATTTGGGTTGATTATGAGCTGCAAACATCCATTCCGGGTCTTTTTGCCATTGGCGAAGCCAACTTTTCCGATCACGGAGCCAATCGTCTCGGAGCTTCTGCGCTCATGCAGGGCCTTGCCGATGGTTATTTTGTTTTACCTTATACCATTCAGCATTATCTGGCAGATCAGATTAAAATTCCTAGATTTTCAACCGAACTACCGGAGTTTAATCAGGCAGAAAAAGAGGTTAAAGAAAGAATAGAACAATTGATGGCTGTTCAGGGAAAGACAAGCGTGGATAGTTTCCACAAGCAATTAGGTAAAATTATGTGGGAATACGTTGGGATGGCAAGAAATGAAGCAGGCTTGAAGAAAGCCATTTCAGAAATACAAAACCTCAGGAAAGAATTCTGGAAAGATGTCAGGATCCCCGGAAAAGCCAATGAAATCAATACTGAGCTTGAAAAAGCCGGTCGGGTAGCTGATTTTATGGAATTAGGCGAATTAATGGCAAGAGATGCACTCCACAGGGAAGAATCCTGCGGAGGACATTTCAGGGAAGAGTACCAGACAGAAGAAGGAGAAGCCTTGAGAAATGACAGTAAATTTGCCTATGTGGCTGCCTGGCAGTTCAAAGGATTAGACCAGGAACCGGAATTGCACAAGGAAAAGCTTGAATTTGAAGCAGTTGAGCTCAGGCAAAGGAATTATAAATAACGAATACTCAAAAAAAATATAGCAATGGACTTTAAACTTAAAATCTGGAGACAAAAGAATTCAAAAGAAAAAGGAAAGTTTGTCGAGTATAAGGTCAGTGGGATCAGTTCCGATACTTCTTTCCTCGAAATGCTTGACATACTGAATGAAGATCTCATCAGAAAAGGGGAAGAACCAGTTGTTTTTGATCACGACTGCAGGGAAGGTATATGCGGAATGTGCAGCCTGTATATCAATGGAAGGCCTCATGGACCGGATGATGCTGTAACGACTTGTCAGTTGCACATGCGTAAGTTTAAAGATGGTGATACCATTGTTGTGGAACCTTTCAGGGCCAGGCCTTTTCCGGTTTTGAAAGATTTGATGATCGACCGCTCAGCTTTTGATAAAATCATTCAGGCAGGGGGTTATACATCAGCCACAACAGGTGGCGTCCCCGATGCAAATGCGATACTTATACCAAAGGAAAATGCAGACATGGCAATGGATGCAGCAGCATGTATCGGTTGCGGAGCCTGTGTAGCTGCCTGTAAAAATGCCAGTGCCATGCTTTTCGTATCTGCCAAGGTCTCCCAACTGGCACTTCTGCCACAGGGAAGGCCCGAAGCGCTTAAAAGAGTGAAAGCCATGGTTGCCAAAATGGATGAACTGGGATTCGGTAATTGCACCAATACAGGCGCTTGTGAAGCTGAATGCCCCAAATCCATTTCCATTTCCAATATTGCCAGATTAAACAGAGAATTTTACAAAGCCAGTTTTATTGCTCAGGAAGAAATAGTCAGAACTGAAGGTGGCGTATAATCGCTTTACTTGTTCACTATATATATTATTTCTCATTTCTGCTGAATAAAGTGATTGATGCTTTCATCTGGTTTGAAGGAGTCAATAGTTTATACTAATGATAATGAATGATATGGGAATGGTGAAATAATCATTAAAAAATCGTTACTTTTTTCATTTTGAGATACTAAACAAAAGAATTAGTTTCCCTGAATATTGATAAAAAGAAAATCATGAACAGGACTGTTATTTCCCTGATTATTATATCACTTGCAGTGTTTCTTCCTGCTGGTTCACTATTCGGGCAATTAAACGGAACTTATACGATCAAACCCTCAGGAACCAATTATACCGGGGATCCTCAGGGATCCTCAGGAAAAAACTATACTTCGATAAAAAATGCCGTTCAGGCATTGAAGAGCTATGGCGTCAGCGGTGAAGTTGTATTTGACATAGATTCAGGTACTTATGAGGAACAGATTGAAATCCCTGAAATTCAGGGAGCATCTTATGCAAATAAAATCATTTTTCAATCGGCAAAGAAAGATAGTCAATCTGTTGTGGTTAAATATTCGGCCGGAAGATACGATTCCAATTGGGTCATCTCGCTGAATGGAGCAGATTTTATCATTATTCGACACCTGAAAATTATTGCTACCAGTAATATTTATTCAATTGCCATTGAACTGAAGAATGATGCATCCTTTAATCAGGTAAGTAATTGTCAGGTTTACAGTTATTTAGGAAGTTCGGATATATACGGAGGAATTGTCATTAAAAGTTCAAATGTATTTCTGAACAACATAATCAGTAACAATTATATTAACGGAGGCTGTTACGGGATTAACCTGTATAATTGGGGAGTCGGGAATATTGTAAAGGGAAATGTAATCGAAAATTTTTATTCTGCTGGTATTTTTGCATATCGTCAGGATTCATTGATTATTGCAGAAAATTCCATAAATGGAAGTATTTCCAGTACACTTTACGGATTAAAGTTACAAAGTTGTATCAATTCCAACAGAATATACGGGAATAAAATCGTCATAAGTTCAAATACGTATTGTTACGGGATCTATCATTCAGGTGTAAATGAGGCTTTGATTTACAATAATTTCATTTCGGTGGAAGGACAGGGAACAGGAGAAATATCTGGTATTTATCTTTCGGGATGCTCTTTTCATTCAATTTATTTCAATTCTGTTTATACCGGGAAAAGCAATGCTGCAAATGTTACCTGCTATACCCTTTATTCGACTGGCTATACTATTCCCGGAAGAGGATCCACATTATACAACAACATATTGACAAATTTTGGAGATGGGTATGTTATTTACACCTCAAATATGAATCAGATAGCTTATTCCGACTATAATAATTTTTTTACATCAGGTATATTGCTATTTTACATGGGGAAAAACTTCTTGAATTTGTCAGACTGGTACGCATATACTTTATTTGATTTACATTCATTCAATGTTGATCCGGTATTTCAAACAAAAACTAATCTGTATATTAATCATCAATTACTGAAAAATGCAGGACTCTTTCTTTCAGATATTACAACTGATATTGATAATGAAAGCCGTGATATGACCCCGGATATCGGTGCTGATGAGTTTGTTTTAATGAAAAATGATGTCGGAATTCTGGACATAATTACTCCAATTGTTATTTGTCCAGATACCATACCGATTTGGATAAATATCAAAAATTTTGGTACAGATACCTTAAAATCAGTAACTGTGAATTGGGAAATCAACGGGAAGGCTCAATCAGCAATACAGTTAACTACTTTGAACCTTCCGCAATATTCATTTATTACGCCTAAAATCGGAACATTTGTCCCTCAGGCAAATTCGTGGTACAACATAAAGGTTACACTCAGCAATCCAAATGGGAAATCGGATGAAAAACCGGATAATAATTCTTTCGATAGGGATATAAGAAGTGGATTAAGTGGTGAATATGTGATTGGTGGGAGTGGTGCTGATTATCAGACTATTTCAGATGCAATAAAAGATTTGAAAAAATTCGGGATTTGTGGCCCCGTTAAATTCAGAATAAAAGCCGGTGAATATGCTGAACAAATTGCAATTTCTCAAATACCTGGTGTTTCTGATCAGAATAATATTATTTTTGAATCCTATGATAAAGACAGTACAAAAGTTATAATCAGTTTTTTCGCAATAACCTCTTCCAACCTATATACCATTAAACTGGATGGAGCAGACTATATAACTTTCCGTTATCTTACGGTAATCTGTAAAGGAAACACACAAACAAATGCAATATTGATGTGTAATGGTGCTACTTTTAACGTCATTTCCAATTGTATTATCAAGTCAGAAGTAGGCTTATTAAATGACAGAAGTTCATGTGTCAATGTTAATTCTTCAGCTGAAAATTTGAATAATAATTACAACACAATATTGAATAACCGGATAATTGGCGGGTATAAATCAATAATATTCAATGCAATAAGTTCAGCTACGGATAATTCAAATAGTGTGAAAGATAATATTATCAGCGATTTTAACTTTTGTGCTATTGAAATGAATGCACAAACCGATGTGGTAATATCCGGAAATTTAATAAGTTCAAACAAAAGCTATTCAAAAGGAATCCGAATGTATTCTTGTAAGAATGTCATTTTTATTTTCGATAACAAAATTAAATTAACTTCCTGTTTGCCTGGTAGTTCCGGAATTGAGCTTCAGAATTGTATGGCAAATTCAAAAACTGATTTCATGATGTATAACAATTTTATCCTGATGAAAATTCATTCAGGAAGTTCTGGTTTCAATGGAATTTATCTTTCTTATATTCAAAACCTGAATTGCATTTTTAACACAGTAAGACTTGAATATCAGGGTGTTATTCAAAACAGCAATGCAATATATATTAAAAATATATCAGGTTTGTTTTTTACCAATAATATTTTTCTTAATCTGGCAGGGGGATATACTTATTACATGGAAGGTATCTCAGGAAATTCATTTGATGCCAATTACAATGATTTGTATTCAAATGGCAGTTATCTGGTAAAATTTTATAATGATGTCATTAAAAACCTGTCTGACTGGAAAAAATATTCAGGGAAAGAAAGTAAGTCTATAGCAATTAATCCCTCATTTTATGAAGAAGACAATTATCATGTTTTTTCTTCAGCACTCGATGGGGCGGGTTGTCCGATTTCAGGAATTAGCACAGATATAGATGGAGAAAAACGTAATCTGAATAACCCCGACATTGGAGCGGATGAATTTACTGTTTATCCATATGATGCAGCCATGATTAAAATTGTTTCACCTTACAACCCCTGCGACAGTACTTCAACTGATATTGCTGTAAAAATAGTAAATGCAGGAACAAAAACGATTACACAGATCAAAATTGCCTGGTCAGTTGATGGAAATGTACAAACGCCAAAATCATTCACTACTTTCATCCAATCAGGAAAAGATACTATTTTCTATGTGGGTAATTATATGTTTTTCAAAAACAGGAATTATCAGTTAAAGATTTGGGTGGATAGCATTAATAGCCAGAAAGATATGCAGAATAACTCTGATACACTTACAGCAGTTATTCATACGGCTATGAAGGGATATTATTCGATAGGTAAAAGTGGCAGGGATTTCAAAACCATTATGGAAGCTGTCAATGCCCTGGAGTCAATCGGTGTGTGTGATAAAGTAGTATTCAATATTGATCCCGACATTTATTACGAGCAGTGTGTTATTTCAGATATCCCCGGAATTTCCGATTTAAACACGGTAACTTTTCAATCTGCCACTCAAAATAGTGAACATGTCATCCTCACTACTAATTCTCATCTTACTGAAAATAATTACATTATTTTATTGAACAGTGTGCAAAACGTTCATTTCAGGTATCTGACTTTCAGTATTGAAAAAGAGCCCAATATGTTCTATATGGTATATTTAAACGGTATCAACAGAAATATTGAATTTCAAAACAACCGCTTCATTTCTAAATCTTCCTACACATACGCAATTTATTTTGACTATAAATCCATCAATGAAAATATTTTGATCAAAAGGAATGAATTTGAGGACAACACGTATTCTATTTATTTTAGGTTTAATAATGTCTTAACAGATGAAAAGTTCATTACTGTTGATTCAAACCTTTTTTTACAGGGAAATGGTGGTATATTAGGAGATAACGTTAATGGGGTTGAGATAACAAATAATGACTTTCAAAGTATAAAAGATTATGCTATTGGTATATATAATTGTTCTGAAAATCTTTTAATTACAGGTAATAAAATAAAAAATCTAAATAAGGAAAACTACGGCTTCACAGGAATTATTCTGACTAGAGTAGATGGTAAAAAAGACAAACGTGTTATTATTGCCAATAATTTCATTGTGATAGGCTCCCCTATCGAAGGCAATATAGCGGGAATAGATGTAAATGCTTGTATGTATCTGGGAATTTATTACAATACTATTGTTATTAATTCCGTTGATAACACGGGAAGTACTGTATATTTTAACTGTCCCAAAAATTATAATCCTCAGTATAATGAATTGAAGAACAATATCCTCGCTAACTTTAATAATGGTAATGTATTGTCGCTTTCGAATTATGCCGTTCAATACAAATCACTTGGGATTTCAGATTATAATTGTTTTTACACTGAAGGAAAATCTTTTGCCACCTATGCTTCCACCAATGTTCCTACTTTTCAGAAATGGGTAGCTGATACTAAATTTGATAATCATTCGATTTTTGGTCAACCTGGGTTTAAATCATATGAAGATTTACATTTGACTGATTATGATTACCTTAAGCTGGCAACCCCAATTACAGAGGTTACCACAGATATTGACGGAGAAAACCGAAGTCCATTATGGCCAACAATCGGAGCAGATGATATCAATACCAGACATATAGATGCCTCAGTTTCTTATATTATCGAAAAGGAATACAGCGTTTGTGAAGGACTCAATGATATAAGATTGAAAATCAGTAATTTGGGTTTAGTTGATATAGATACCTTTATACTTTCTGTAAGCTTTAACAGAAAAAAAATTACAGAAGATACTTTTAATATTTCACTCAGCTATATGCAGGATACCGTTCTTAATCTGGGGAAAGATACATTTCAGTTTATTGGTCCGAATGAACTTCAGGTAAGGCTGATGCTTCCGCAATGGATGAAAGATGAAGATACCTTAAACAATACAATAAAAATTGATAATTTTAAGATCATCAGGAAACCGAAAGTGAGTTTTGTGAAAAATGATAATATTTGTGAAAATGACAATGCAAGGCTTGAAATTCATGGAGATGGGATGAATTATTTCTGGTATTATTCTCCGCAAAGTGAGTTTCCTTTTCAGAAAGATTCCATATATGATCTGATAAAATGTAAGGAAAACAAGATTTTTTATGCAACGGCTGTCAATATTCTCAGCATACCAGACAGTATCAACATCCCGGTATGGGGTAAAAAAATTGGTAAAATGGGCTACATGTTCAATATTCAGGCAAAAGAGTATGATATATTCATGGAAAGCATTGGCGTAATGTCTTCCAAACCATCCGGATATTCTTTCCCTGTTACAGTTTATTTCAGGAGTGGCTTTTATAAAGGATTTGAAACCAATCCTTCTGAATGGAATTTATTAAGTTCAGAAACAATTCAATCAAATGGCCCTGATAGTTTTTCCAACATCAAAATGAAGAATTTCAAAATTGAAGCCAATAATAATTATTCATTTTACGTAACTTCGACCAAATCCGAGGTATTGCTCACAGCCAATTCTTTTTCGGGAGTTAAAGTAAATGATGATTTACAGGTGTCAAATGCTTCGATATTGGATTATCCTTTTAAATCAGGTTTCCAGACCAATACACAGGCTGTCATCGATATTCATTACACAAAACAAAGGTATTGCGAATCAGAACGTTATCCGGTCAGCGTGAGGCTTAAGCAAAAACCTGATACTGTCTTAACGCCTTATATAGATGTATGCTATGAAAAACCAATTGAACTTGCAGTTCAGGAGTCTCCGGATTTTAAATATGTCTGGAAATACAACAATCTGACAGATACCCTTTCTACCAGCAGGAGTATCCGTACTGATACCTCGGGTTTGTATTCGGTCTGGGTGAGCAATGAATGTGGTGATATCAATTTTAATCAGGTTATGGTATATGCTAATCCCCGTCCTGATTCAAGGCTTGAGGTAAACGATACCGTTCAATGTTTTGTTGGAAATAAATTTATTTTCCATCCTTACACGACTTTGTCAAGGGGAAAGATAATATCAAATTTCTGGAGTTTTGGCGATGGCGATCACTTACTCGATAGCGTGGGTGTGCATAGCTATCTTTCCCCCGGAGATTATCAGGTTCAGTTGATTACATTTTCTGACGGGAACTGCTCAGATACGGTTTTAGGACCGATTTTAAAGGTAAATCCAAGTCCGGTGGCAAAATTTAAAGTTAATAATAAGCGGCAATGCAAAGATGAGAATATATTCCTGCTCTCAAACTTAAGTAAAATTGAAACAGGAACTTTAGCTTACACATGGTATCTCGGTGATGGTACAGTTTCAAATCTTGAGAACCCTTACCATCACTACGATAATCCGGGAATATATCATGTCATGTTATTGGCAGAATCTGATGAAGGATGCAGCGATTCAACAGAAATGGAGCTTGAGGTGGTGCCCATTCCTGGGATGTTTCTTGGAAATGATACCACTGTCAAAGTGAACCATCAGATTGTTTTAAAGCCGAAAGAAAAATTTGACAGTTATCTTTGGTCAGACAACAGTACGGAAGACAGCCTGTTGGTCAGCTCAGCTTATGTCGGCAAACAAACCGTATGGCTGACAGTTACGAAAAACGGATGTACCGGATCTGATACCATTAATATTTATTTCGATTCGAATGTCGCCATCAGGAGCTTAATTCCATATGGCATACTGATGTATCCTAATCCTGTGACTGATAAAATACGGGTATTATTGTTAAATGGCTATTATGATGTAATGACTTACGAAATAGCTGATTTGTCGGGAAAAATAATAGATAAAGGTTTTCTGACTGAAAAGTTCAATGAAATTCCTGCTGAATTTCTCCGTTCCGGCTTATATTTTATCACCCTGTTTCAGGGAGACAATATTTTCAGGGAAAAATTCGTAAAGTACTGATTTTAAACAAATAGCAAAAGTTAGTTGCAGTCTGCCGGGATAAATGCAGTTATTTGAATTTTATCTAAATTTGCCCGGCTGAATAAACCTAAAAATTTAAGAAAATGAAATTATTAGACGGAAAAGTTGCTTTCATCACCGGTGCATCCCGGGGAATTGGAAAGGCAATAGCCCTGAAATTTGCTGAAAACGGGGCAAATATTGCATTTACCGATATTTTCAGGGATGACAACATGATCAACACCGAAAATGAACTGAAAGCTTTTGGCGTAAAAGCCATTGGCTATCCTTCAGATGCGAGTTCCTTTGAGAAATCAGAGGCCACCATCAATCAGATCATTAATGATTTTGGTACTATTCATATAGTTGTCAACAATGCAGGTATTACCCGCGACAATCTGTTAATGAGAATGACTGAAGATCAGTGGGATGCGGTGATTAATGTTAATCTGAAATCTGTTTACAACATTACCAGATCGGTGTTGAAGGAACTGATGAAAAACCGTCAGGGCTCCATTATAAACGTTAGCTCCGTAGTAGGAGTCGGGGGAAATGCAGGGCAGTCGAACTATGCTGCCTCCAAGGCTGGCATTATCGGGTTCACCAAATCAATCGCCCAGGAAGTCGGAAGCCGGAATATCCGATGCAATGCCGTTGCACCGGGATTTATCGAGACCGAGATGACAGCAAAATTACCGGAAGATATTAAAAAAGGATGGATAGAAAAAATTCCCCTCAGGCGTGTCGGTTATCCTGAAGATGTTGCCAATGTGTGTTTGTTTTTAGCCTCCGACCTGTCTTCTTATGTTTCAGGTCAGGTCATCAATATTTGCGGGGGAATGAAAACCTGAAAAAATCTTTCACATTTTGATTTACTGTCAGATATTTGCGGGGAAATAAAAAAGTTCTTTTTCAGGAATAATTAAAGTTCGGGGTGTAGCGCAGCCCGGTTAGCGCACTTGCATGGGGTGCAAGGGGTCGGAAGTTCGAATCTTCTCACCCCGACTTATCAGAAAGGGTTTCTGGCTTAAATGGCTTGAAACCCTTTTGTTTTGTCATACCATTTTGACATTGTAAATAATCCGATACAGTTACAGATGAATGGTAATGAGTTAAGGCTACGGGTTTTGAATTTCGGGTCCCGGATTCCTTTTTTTTACATACCGAAGAATTCCTTTTGTTTTCCTGTTTTTTAAAAAAATATTCCACTAAAGAAAACTGAACTGCTTGAAGTTTATCTCAAAAAATCAATTTCTTAAAACAAATTTTACCTGTTCCATGAAAATAATGAGTAATTTTGCAAAAAATATTGAAGATGAACCGTGTTTTACTTGTAACTGGTGGTGGCGATTGCCCCGGATTAAATGCCGTAATCAGAGCTGTGGTCAGAAGAGCATCCAGAGAAGAAAACTGGGAAGTTCTGGGAAGTATTGAAGGATTTAACGGTATCTTGAATGAACCGACAGAAGTGATGATTCTGGATAAAAAAAACACAGCAGGAATTCATTTTATAGGTGGAACTATCATTCAAACCACAAACAGGGGAGGCCCTTTTGCATGGCCTGTCCGTCAGAATGACGGGACATATATTACCATCGACCGGTCGGACGAGATGATCAGGAAAATTCAGTATCTTGGTATTAATGCCGTCATTAATATCGGAGGTGATGGTTCGCAGCGTATTTCTCAGGCTCTTTTTGAAAAAGGACTGAATATTATCGGTGTTCCAAAAACTATTGACAACGACCTGAGTGCAACGGACTTTACTTTTGGTTTTCAGACCGCTGTCCAGATTGCCACCGAAGCTGTTGATAAACTGGTAACGACAGCCGCCAGCCATAACCGTGTTTTTATTCTGGAAGTGATGGGAAGAGATGCCGGCTGGATCGCTCTTCATGCTGCCATTGCAGGAGGTGCAGAAATCTGCCTCATTCCTGAAATTCCTTATGATCCGAATGTGGTTCTTCAAAAAATCAATAAAAGATTTAAGAAAGACAGGGGTTTTGCCATTGTGGTCATAGCTGAAGGAGCAAAATCTATCGGAGGTGAAGTAGTGGGCACACATGTAGCCGAAGCCGGTTATCATCACATTAAGTTGGGAGGAGTTGGTTTCAAACTGGAAAGAGAGTTGAAAGCACTGGGATGTGAGCATGAAATCAGGAATACGGTTTTAGGTCATTTGCAGAGAGGCGGAGTTCCGCTGGCATACGACAGGGTTTTGGCCAGCCAGTTTGGCGTTAAGGCTTTTGAAATGGTCTTGAACAAGGAGTTTGGGAAAATGGTAGCCTACCGGCATCCCAATATTACTACAGTCGATTTGAGAGATGCCATCAGCAGGCCCAATTATGTCAATCCCGAGTCAGATTTGGTCAAAACAGCCAAAGGGCTGGGAATTTCCTTTGGGGATGAATAATTACTTAATGATTATTGTCAATTCGGTAACTTTATTGGCCGGGATAGCTCCGTTGGTTTTTGTGGTGGTAAACCAGTTGTTCAGATTTCCTTTTTCCACATTTATCCAATATTCGGTAGTATCGATGTCCACATAACTGACTTCTCCGTTATTATCCGTAAATTTTGCAGGAAATAAAGCGTTCCTTTTGTTAGACCAGTCTTCCCCATTGGCAAACAGCAATACTTCGGCACTGTCAATTGCTTGTGATTGCTGATTTTTAACAGTGATTTTCAGGGTAGTTTTAACAACAGGATCCGGCTCATCCTTACAACTAAAGAATACTGAAGTCAGAAAAAACAAAACTGTCAAAGAAATTAATGTTTGTCTCATCATGGGTAATTAATATTAATGGTAGATTTTATTCTGCGTAAAGTTTAACTAAGTTTAGAATTACCTGGACGGCTTTTTCCATGGTTTCAACACAAACGTATTCGTATTTGCCATGAAAATTAACACCTCCGGCAAAAATATTCGGGCAGGGAAGCCCCATATAGCTTAATCTTGCTCCATCTGTTCCCCCTCTGATAGGTTTGACTATCGGTTCAACACCGGCCATTTCCATAGCTTTTATGGCTTTTTCAACCACATGATAAACAGGTTCGACCTTTTCACGCATGTTGTAGTATTGATCTTTCATCTCAAGCCTGAAGGTATCTGCTCCATATTTTTCATTAAGAAATCCGGTAATTTTTTCAAAATACTGTTTCCTTTTCTCAAATTTTATTTTGTCGTGGTCGCGGATGATGTATTGTAACATGGCATTTTCGACACTGCCATCTATTTTCATCAGGTGATAAAAACCTTCATAGTCCTGTGTATGTTCGGGTTTTTCAACTCTTGGAAGCATATTCTCAAATTCAATGGCTAATAACAGTGCATTAATCATTTTGTTTTTTGCATATCCGGGATGAATATTTTTCCCCTGAATAAAAACCTTGGCACCTGCTGCGTTAAAGTTCTCAAATTCAATTTCACCTTCCCAGCTTCCGTCCATGGTGTAGGCATATTCAGCACCAAATTTTTTCACGTCAAAATGATCCACACCCCGTCCGATTTCTTCGTCAGGGGTAAAACCGATTTTTATTTCTCCATGCTTGATTTCCGGATGCTCAATCAGGTATTCAATGGCCGTCATTATTTCAGCGACTCCAGCTTTGTCGTCTGCACCAAGTAATGTGTTGCCGTCAGTGGTGATGAGTGTTTTGCCTTCCAGTTTACGGAGTTCAGGAAAGTCTTCCGGAGAAAGGTAGAGGTTTTTTTCCTGGTTCAGCAATATGGCTTTACCGTTGTAATTTTGGATAATCTGAGGCCTGACATCTTTCCCCGGCATATCCGGACTGGTGTCAAGGTGGGCAATAAAGCCTATCGTTGGTATTTTTTTATCCGTATTGGCGGGCAAAGTAGCCATTACATAGCATTTTTCATCAAGGCTTACGTCCTTCAACCCCATTTTATTCAATTCATCAGTCAGCAGGTGGGCAAGCTCGAACTGTTTTGCGGTACTGGGGGTTGATGATGAATTTTCATCAGATTGCGTATCGATACTGACATATTTCAGAAACCTTTCTATTAGTTTTTCTTTCATAACCGTTTTATTTTATTCAATACTTTCTTTTTTTGCTTTTAAAGATTCGTAAACCAGGTAGGCAACCAAAAGGAGAAACATGAAAAATCCAAGGATAGCTGCACCATTTGATTCAAACCATTCTTCATTGACGATGTTAAGTCCTGCAAATTTTAAAAGTGCACTGACAACACCCATTAAAGCGCCTCCTGCGATAAAGCCCGAAGCCAGCAAAGTACCTCTTTCCTTGCGTGCCTGATTAAGTTTTTCATCCTTTGAACGGGTCGAAACATACCATGCTACCAAACCCCCTACCAGAAGAGGAGTGTTTAACTCAAGTGGTATAAACATTCCCAGTGAAAATGCAAGGGCAGGGACACCTATCATGGTCAGTATCAGCGACATAAAAGCGCCTGATGTGTATAAAAGCCATGGAGCGGCCTTCCCCGACATCAGCGGCTCAATAACAGCTGCCATTGCATTTGCCTGAGGAGCTACCAATGCTTTTTCTCCAACAAAGCCATAGGTTTTATTTAACAAAATGATAACCCCGCCAACGGTTACAGAACTTACCAGGACACCGAGGAATTTCCACGATTGTTGTTTGTAGGGGGAACTTCCCAGCCAGTAGCCTATTTTGAGGTCAGTGATAAATCCGCCAGCCATGGCAAGAGCCGTACAAACAACACCTCCGATTACGAGTGCGGCTACCATACCGTCATTTCCGCTTAATCCAATGGATGCCATGATGACACAGGTGATAATCAAAGTCATCAACGTCATTCCGGAAACTGGATTGGTGCCTACAATGGCAATGGCATTTGCAGCAACTGTGGTAAACAGAAATGAAATGACAAAGACAATTAGTAAGGCTACCAGGCTTTGCCCGAGATGATGAACAACACCAAAGTGAAAGAATATGAAAATCAATATGATAAGAGCGATTAAACCAAAAAATATAAAGCTCATGGGTAAATCTCTCTGCGTTCTGATGGTCGTTCCTGTACTTTTTTGTTTGCTAAATGTTTCTTTCACAGCCAGTCCGACAGCTGACCTGATAATATTTGATGATCGGATAATACCAATGATTCCTGCCATTGCAATTCCACCAATACCAATCTGACGGATATAAGCCCTGAAAATTTCCTCCGGCATCATGTCAGCAATCAGTTTAGTGATGTTGGCGCCAACAGGAATGGTCTGTCCCCCGGCAAAATGAGCGACCAATGGTATTAGAACAAACCAACCGACAAAAGAGCCGGCACAAATAATTGCCGCATACCTAAGGCCTATAATATATCCAAGACCCATAACGGCTGCTCCGACATTAAGTTTAAAAACAATTTTGGCCTTATCTGCCAGTACAGCACCGGCAGGGATGACCCGGGTGGTAAATACTTCAGACCACCAGCCGAATGTGGCAATGATGAAATCATAAATACCACCAATCAAACCACTGATGAGTAAAAGCCTGGCAGAATTTCCACCTTTTTCACCCGAAACGAGTACTTCAGTAGTGGCCGTGGCTTCCGGGAAAGGGAATTTTCCGTGCATATCGGCTACAAAGTATTTTCTGAAGGGAATAAGGAACAAGATGCCAAGCCAGCCACCAAGCAGAGAGGAAAGGAAAACCTGATAGAAATGGGCTGACAAGTTGAGGATATAAAGAGCAGGCAAGGTAAATATGGCACCTGCCACTATCAATCCTGAGCATGCTCCGATGGATTGAATAATTACGTTTTCACCCAGTGCATTTTTTCGTTTTGAAATGGCAGACAAGCCAACGGCAATAATGGCAATTGGAATGGCAGCCTCAAAAACCTGCCCTATTTTTAGTCCAAGATAAGCAGCAGCAGCAGAAAAGATAACTGCCATCAGCAAACCTAACAGGACTGAACGAACATTAACTTCAGGATAAATTTGATGAGGCGACATGATGGGCTCAAAAACCTCTCCTTCTTTCAATTCTTTGTACGCATTCTCAGGTAAACCTTTAATACCTTGATTTTCATTAGTTTCCATTTCTTATTAAATTATTTGGGTCATTATTTCTTACCATTGAAAAATCGGCTTTTCGATTTATATAATTTGTTACTTAAAATTCAAGAATTAAGTAGTGTATTATTCAGGCAAAGATGAAGAAAATCCTGATTTTAAAACAATTTTTTCAAAAAAAAAGCCTGACCCATCAATAGGTCAGGCTTAACTCAGTTTTTTGGCAAATATTATTTGGTAAGAACGATTTTTTCGAGGTAGGTGTTGCCGGCAGTCTGAACCTTCACCATGTAAATCCCTGAAGGCATGGCAGAGAGGTCAGCCGTGAAGCGGGTGTTGAAGAGTGTGCCGCGGTTAAGGAGCGCGACTTCTTCGCCCAGCAGGTTGACAATGCTGATCTGAGCGGAAGAGCCCAGTGGCAGGTTGAGATCAATGGTAAACTGTCCGCCCGAAGGATTGGGATACACATGGATACTGCCTTGTATATTTTCATCAATGCCGACATTGTTGTAAACCACCCTCACAATGCGTGTAACCGTCATACAGTTGTTGTTGGAGGGGTCGGTGGCAGTATAGGTTACATAATAAAGCC